>Ga0153990_1000020_pt1 | contig 93633 bp, 78 predicted proteins | sample TSNC074MetaG_FD_104739 | JGI IMG/M metagenome (GOLD analysis project Ga0153990, IMG submission 104739) | Attine ant fungus gardens microbial communities from North Carolina, USA - TSNC074 MetaG | ecosystem: Host-associated > Fungi > Mycelium > Unclassified | place: USA: North Carolina, Jones...
CCTTAGTAATTGATCCGGCCGCTGCCCATTTCAAGGATGGTCTCCTTGAGCGACTCGAAGTCGTACTCGGACAGGCCGACGTGATCCAGTACCCGCGGCGCGATGGCCTGCCACTCGTGATCCTCGTCCTGGCCACCGAGGGCGCGATAGCAGCGGCAGATGTGCTCGGCCATCTTCAGCAGCGCCAGCAGGTTCTTGATCTGGATGTCGGCCGACGAGTCCTCGTCGAAGACCGACTGGGCGTTGTGGTGATTGGCGATGGCCTGGCCGACGTGTTCCGGCAGGCGCCAGGAGCGGGAGATGAAATAGCCCACCACGGCATGGTTGGTGCTGAAGATGCGGTTCTCCACGTCCACCACCCGCACCTGCTCGTTGACGCTGGCATAGGCCTCTTCCAGCACCGCCATGTAGTTGGGGAAGCGCTTGAGCATCAGCGGGATGCCGCAGTTGTGGAACAGACCCAGGGCATAGGCCTCGTCCGGGGTCGGATAGCCGGTCTTCTTGGCCAGGCTCAGGCAGGTCTCGGCGACGTCCTGGGCGGTGTCCCAGAAGCGGTTGAGGATGACGATGGTCTCGTCGGTGAGCTCGCCCTTGATCGACTGGGCGTTGATCAGGTTGATGACCGACTGGCTGCCCAGCAGATTGACCGCCCGCTGGATCGAGGTGATGCGATTGCTGAGGCCGAAATACGGCGAGTTCACCAGCTTGAGCAGGGCACCCGAGAGCCCCGGGTCCTGGCCGATCAGGCGCGAGATGACCTTGAGATCGGGGCTGGGCATGAGCTGTTCGAGTTGCAGATCCACCATGATCTGCGGCTGCGGGGGAATGCTGATGCCTTGCAGGGCCTGACGGATCTGCTCCTCGGTCAGCTGAGGGGACGCTTGGGACATGGGGACTACTCTGCGATGGATGTCGCAAATTTACTCCGCACCGCCCGGCGATGCCATCGGGCGCGACGAAGGAACTTCGGGGAGGCAAAGCGGGACGGACTAGAGAGCGCTGGCAAAAGGCTAGCCCGACCGAATGTCCATAGAGGTATGCGCAACCATGGCTACATCCCTGAACGGCAAGAAAATCGCCATCCTGGTCACCGACGGCTTCGAGCAGGCCGAACTCACCGGCCCCAAGCAGGCGCTGGAGCAGGCCGGCGCCCAGACCCACATCATCTCCGCCGAGAGCGGCGAAGTGCGCGGCTGGGACGGCACCGAGCCGGCCGACAGCTTTCCGGTGGACCTCACCTTCGCCGCGGCCAATGCCGGTGACTATGACGCCGTGCTGCTGCCCGGCGGCGTGGTCAACGCCGACACCATCCGCATCGACGAACAGGCCCAGCAGCTGACCAAGCAGATCGCCGACGCCGGCAAGCCGGTCGCCGTCATCTGCCACGGTGCCTGGCTGCTGATCTCCGCCGGCCTGGTGCAGGGCAAGACCATGACCAGTTGGCCGTCGCTGACCGACGACCTCAAGAATGCCGGCGCCACCTGGCAGGACCAGGAGGTCATCGTCGATGGCCAACTGGTGAGCAGCCGCAAGCCGGACGACATCCCGGCCTTCAATCGCGAGTTCATCAAGCTGCTGGCAGGCTGAGCCATCGAGACTGGCACTTTGATCTCATAAGACTGAACTTATGGCAAAGTGCCAGGGTCTTATCCAGTGCCCCCAAAGCACTTTTAGCCCGCCCTGCCCGGCGGGCTTTCTTTTGCCCGGCGTTTGGCCCGGAGCCTGTTCAGAATCTTGCGAGCTAGAGCCAAACAAGGCCTAGGCGGCCCCGCAAAAACGCCTGAGGAAGCGGATCGGACCCGCGCCCGGGTTTACATAGGGTAAATGAGCATTGCGACGGGGCCGCCCAGGCGGGGCTGGCGATCCAGGGTGTTCTCAACGCGGTTTGGCCGACACGCAGCAGATTATGAACAGGCTCTTAGGCCTGGAAATCACCTTGCAAATCCACCAGATGGCGCTCGATGTCGGCCAGGCGCTGACCCTGGTCGCTCAGGCCCAGCCATTCGAGCTTGAGGTGCGCCTCGAACGGCAGCAGATAGGCCAGTTGGCAACCCAGGGCCTGGCGGTCGGCGACTTCGCCCCCCATGTTCAGGCTGGCGACCATGGGGTGCTGGGCCAGGGCAACCAGCAGCGCCATGAGATCGGCATCGCCATCGCGCAGCGGCTGGGGCTCGGTCTCCGGAAGCCACTCCACCTCCCCCACCACCAGGTGGTCGGGTTGCTCTTCCTGGCTCAGCAGGCGAAAGCGCCGTCCGCCTTCGATGCGGATACCCAGCAGGCCATTGCTCTGCTGCTGCCAGTCGCGGATCAGCGCCTCGCAGCCGTAGGCGCCCAGGCGATTCGGCGCGGCACCGGTCTCGCGGCCTTCGAGGATGGTCACCACGCCAAAGCTGCTGCCCTGCTTGAGGCAGCGGCCGAGCATGTCCAGGTAGCGGGCTTCGAACAGCTGCAGGTCGAGGCGGCAGCCGGGAAACAGGGTGGTGTTGAGCGGAAACAGGGGCAGCGTCATGAAACCTCCGGGGCTTGAGGGTCCTGCTGGATAGAGCGTCGCGCGCCGCCGAAGGCTCCCGCGCGGCGACGCGCGGGAGCCTTGCGGATCAGAAGCGATAGACCTCGGCGCCGGTGCGGATGGGCACCACGGCCGGCAGCGTCGGCCGGGCCTGGGCCTCTTCCACGAGTTTCTTGGGTTCCTTGCGCGCCACTTCGCTGTCACGCCGGCCGCGCTGGGCGACCTTGGTGAGATCGGTGGCCAGCCGCGCCGACAGCTGTTGCAGCAATTCGCTCTGGGCGCGCACCTGGGCCGCGCGATCACCTGCATGACGAGCCTGCAGGTGGACCACCTCGGTGTCCAGCAGACGACCCTGGCCGTCGCGCAGTTGCCAGCTGGCGTCGAGGGCGGCAGGCGCCTGGTCACCGGCATCGAGGCGGGTCACCACCAGTTCCACCCGGTACTGCGGATCGAAGCCAGCGGGTTGTTCACCCACCACCACCCGACCACTGTTGAGGCGACCGGCGAGCTGGCGCTGCAGCAACTGGCGCACGTTGGCGTCGAGCGGCCCGGCCCAGTGATCGCGGGTGGTCTTGAGACTGCCGTCGGGCTGGCGTTCCAGCAGGACATCGCGCTGCAGGTAGTCGGCCAGCTGCAGGTTTTCGATCCACACGGCAAGACCACGCTCGCTGCTCGCGGGCGTGCGCGCATTGCCGCCATCGAGCTGATAGTAGTGGCTGGGGCCGAGGCTGGCACAGCCACCCAGGCCGGCCAGCAGGCCAACGAGCGCCAGCCTGGCGAGACACATCCGTTTCATCGAGGCTCTCTCTCAACGGGCGCCACGGCCCGGCGAGTCCTGGTCGAAAAAATCCGGGCTATGCTAGCGGCTGACCGCGGGCGGCTCAAGTTTCCACCTGCAGCGAGTCCACCCGCTGGAAGCCCCGCGGCAACTTGTTGCCGCGCCGACCGCGCTCGGCCCGGTAATGCTCCAGATCGCTGCCCTTGAGGGTATAGGGCCGCTTGCCGGCCTGCAGCGTGAGGGAGGCGCCGGCCGGCACCACGGCCAGATCGACCACGTATTCCTCGCGCTTGGCGACCCGCTCGCCAGGGATGGAAATCAGCTTGTTGCCCTTGCCCTTGGCCAGTTGCGGCAGTTCGCTGATGGCGAACACCAGCAGGCGACCCTCGTTGGTGACCACCGCGAGAGAGGTGTCCTCCAGGGACGCCACCGGCTTGGGCGGCAGCACCTTGGCACCGTTGGGCAGGCTGATCAGCGCCTTGCCGGCCTTGTTCTTGGCCTGCAGGTCCTCACCCTTGACCACGAAGCCGTAGCCGGCGTCCGAGGCCATGACATAGAGACCGCTGTCGTCCGGCAGCAACAGGCATTCGAAGCTGGCGCCCGGCGGCGGCGTCAGGCGGCCGGTCAAGGGCTCGCCCTGGCCACGCGCCGACGGCAGCGAATGGGCGGCCACCGAATAGCTGCGCCCGGTGGAATCGATGAACACGGCGAACTGGTTGGAGCGACCCAGGGCCGCCGCCTTGAAGCCGTCGCCGGCCTTGTAGGACAGCCCGGTCGGATCGACGTCGTGGCCCTTGGCCTGGCGCACCCAGCCCTTCTCGGACAGCACCACGGTCACCGGCTCGGTGGGCATGAGCTCGGTTTCGGACAGGGCCTTGGCTTCGGCACGCTCGACGATGGGCGAGCGGCGCGCGTCGCCATAGGTCTCGGCGTCCTTGATCAGTTCGTCGCGGACCAGGTTGCGCAGCTTCTTGTCGCTGCCCAGCAGGGTCTGCAGGCGCTTCTGCTCCTTGAGCAGCTCGGCCTGTTCGCCACGGATCTTCATCTCTTCCAGCCGCGCCAGTTGGCGCAGCCGGGTTTCCAGGATGTAGTCGGCCTGTTCCTCGGAGAGCTCGAAGCGGGCCATCAGCGCCTGCTTGGGTTGCTCCTCGGTGCGGATGATGTGGATCACCTCGTCCAGGTTGAGGAAGGCGACCAGCAGGCCATCCAGCAGGTGCAGGCGGCGATTGACCTTGTCCAGGCGGAACTGCAGGCGACGGCGCACGGTGCCGATGCGATAGATCAGCCACTCCTGGAGGATCTGCCGGAGATCCTTGACCTGGGGCTTGCCGTCCAGACCGATGACGTTGAGGTTGACCCGGTAGCTGGACTCCAGATCGGTGGTGGCGAACAGGTGCTGCATCAGCTCGTCGGCATCGATGCGATTGGAGCGCGGCACGATGACGATGCGGGTCGGATTCTCGTGGTCCGACTCGTCGCGCAGGTCGGCCACCATCGGCAGCTTCTTGGCCTGCATCTGGGCGGCGATCTGTTCCAGCACCTTGGAGCCGGAGACCTGGTGCGGCAGCGCGGTGATGACCACGTCGCCGTCCTCGCGGCGGTAGACGGCGCGCATGCGCACCGAACCGCGACCGGTCTCGTAGATCTTGCGCAGGTCGGCCCGCGGCGTGACGATCTCGGCCTCGGTGGGGAAGTCCGGACCGGGCACGTGTTCGAGCAGCTCGGGAATCCCGGCGATGGGGTCGTCCAGCAGGCGCACGCAGGCGGCGGCCACCTCGCGCAGGTTGTGCGGCGGGATGTCGGTGGCCATGCCCACGGCGATGCCGGTGGTGCCGTTGAGCAGCAGATTGGGCAGGCGTGCCGGCAGCACCGCCGGCTCGTTCAGGGTGCCGTCGAAGTTGGGTACCCAGTCCACGGTGCCCTGCCCCAGTTCGCTGAGCAGCACCTCGGAATAGCGCGACAGCCGCGCCTCGGTATAGCGCATGGCGGCAAAGGACTTGGGATCGTCCGGCGCGCCCCAGTTGCCCTGGCCATCCACCAGCGGATAGCGATAGGAAAACGGCTGGGCCATGAGCACCATGGCTTCGTAGCAGGCCGAGTCGCCGTGGGGGTGGTATTTACCGAGGACGTCGCCCACGGTACGGGCGGACTTCTTGTGCTTGGCGTCGGCGTCCAGGCCCAGTTCGCTCATGGCATAGACGATGCGGCGCTGGACCGGCTTGAGGCCGTCGCCGATGTGCGGCAGGGCGCGGTCCATGATGACGTACATGGAGTAATTCAGGTACGCCTGCTCGGTGAAGTCGGCCAGCGAACGGCGTTCGACGCCATCCAGGCTCAGGTCGAGGGGTGCACTCATGGGAATCCTTTGGTGTTACGTCTTTGATCGGGGTGTCGTGTCCATCGCGGCCGTGGCGGTCCGCCGAAGCGGCCGCTCCTACAGGGGCGATGGAGACCGTAGGAGCGGTCGCTGCGGCTAACCGCCATGGCCGCGATAAGCACAGCCAACATATTTAGATCAGCACTTCGGCGCGGTCGCCCTTGGATTCCAGCCAGCTCTTGCGGTCGCCGGATCGCTTCTTGGCCAGCAGCATGTCCATCATCTCGAGGGTGCCGGGCACGTCTTCGAGGGTCAGCTGTACCAGGCGGCGGGTATTGGGATCCATGGTGGTCTCGCGCAGCTGCAGCGGATTCATCTCGCCAAGGCCCTTGAAGCGGGTCACCTGGGGCTTGCCGCGCTTCTTCTCCGCGGCCAGGCGATCGAGGATGCCGTCGCGCTCGGCTTCGTCGAGGGCGTAGTGCACCTCCTTGCCGAGGTCGATGCGGTACAGCGGCGGCATGGCCACATAGACGTGACCGGCATCCACCAGGGGCCGGAAGTGCTGCACGAACAGGGCGCACAGCAGGGTGGCGATGTGCAGGCCGTCGGAGTCGGCATCGGCGAGGATGCAGATCTTGCCGTATCTCAGGCCGCTCAGGTCGGCGCTGCCCGGATCGATGCCGATGGCCACGGCGATGTCGTGCACCTCCTGGCTGCCCAGCACCTCGCTGCCGTCCACTTCCCAGGTGTTCAGGATCTTGCCGCGCAGCGGCATGATGGCCTGGAATTCCTTGCTGCGCGCCTGCTTGGCGCTGCCGCCGGCGGAGTCGCCCTCCACCAGGAACAGCTCGGAGCGCATCGGGTCCTGGCCGGCGCAATCGGCCAGCTTGCCAGGCAGCGCCGGGCCTTGGGTGATCTTCTTGCGCTCGACCTTCTTGCCCGCCTTGAGGCGGCGGCCGGCGTTGTTGATGGCCAGCTCGGCGATCTGCTGACCCAGTTCCGGATGGGCATTGAGCCAGAGGCTGAAGGCGTCCTTGACCACCCCGGCGACAAAGGCCGCGGCCTCGCGGGAGGACAGTCTCTCCTTGGTCTGGCCGGAGAACTGCGGCTCCTGCATCTTCATCGAGAGGACGAAGGCGATGCGCTCCCAGACGTCTTCCGGGGCCAGCTTGAGGCCGCGCGGCAAGAGGTTGCGGAATTCGCAGAATTCACGGATGGCGTCCAGCAGGCCCTGGCGCAGGCCGTTCACATGGGTGCCGCCCTGGGCGGTGGGAATCAGGTTGACGTAGCTTTCCTGCACCGACTCGCCGCCCTCGGGCAGCCAGAACAGCGCCCAGTCCACCGCTTCCCGGGCCGAAGCCAGGCTGCCGTGGAAGGGCGCCTCGGGCAGCCGCAGGGCGTCGCCCACGGTGTCGATCAGATAGGATCTCAGCCCGTCTTCGTAATGCCATTCGCTGCGCTCGCCGCTCGCTTCGTCGAAGAAGCTCACCGCCAGGCCCGGGCAGAGCACCGCCTTGGCCTTGAGCACGTGCTTGAGGCGGCTGACGGAGAACTTGGGCGAATCGAAGTACTTGGGGTCCGGCCAGAAGTGCACGCTGGTGCCGGTATTGCGCTTGCCGACGCTGCCGACCACGGCCAGTTCGCTGGCCTTGAAGCCGTCGGCGAAGGCCATGGCGTATTCGTTGCCCTCGCGCTTGACGCGCACCTCGACGCGGGTCGACAGGGCGTTCACCACCGAGATGCCCACGCCGTGCAGGCCGCCGGAGAACTGGTAGTTCTTGTTGGAGAACTTGCCGCCGGCGTGCAGCTTGGTCAGGATCAGCTCGACGCCGGAGACGCCCTCTTCCGGATGGATGTCCACCGGCATGCCGCGACCGTCGTCGATCACCTCGAGGGAGTTGTCGGCGTGCAGGATCACCTGCACCTGGCGCGCATGACCGGCCAGGGCCTCGTCCACGCTGTTGTCGATGACTTCCTGGGCCAGGTGGTTGGGCCGGGAGGTGTCGGTGTACATGCCAGGGCGCTTGCGCACCGGATCGAGTCCGGAGAGGACTTCGATGGCGTCGGCGTTATAGGCGTTCTGCGTGGCCATGGGGTCTCTATTCGAAGGTGTTGAAATCCAGCTCGCGCCAGAGCGCCGGGTCGAAGCCGGCCAGCTCAAGCAACAGGGGCAGCTGGCGATGGAAGCCCTGGAAGCCGTGGTCGCCGCCCTGCTCGATGCGCAGGGTACAGCCGCCGTAGTAGCGCTCGGCGTCCCGGTAGTCGAGGGTCTCGTCGCCGGTCTGCAGCCAGACGTGGAAGCGTTCGGGATCCGCCGGCGCCGCGACTTCCTGCGCCCGCATGGCCTCGACGTGGGCCTCGGTGAGGATCCAGCTCTCGCCGGTATGGTGATTGCGCTGGGGGCCCAGGTAATGCTCCATGAAGCGCCAGGGCCGGACCGCCGGATTGATCAGCACGGCCTTGAGCCCGTGGCGCTCGGCCAGGACGGTGGCATAGTAGCCGCCCAGGGAGCTGCCGACCAGCAAGGGGGCGTCCACGCTGGCCAGTTCGCGCTCCAGGAGGGCGAAGGCGGCGTCGGCATCGTTGGGCAGCGCCGGGGCGCGCAGGCGGTCCGCGAGGCCCAGCCGGGTCATGCAGGCGGTCAGCTGCCGCGCCTTCAGGGACGCGGGTGAGCTGTTGAAGCCATGGATATAGAGGATCGACGGCATCGGGCCGCTCCTACTGGATAAATAAACAGGTAAAGAATAACCCGTTTCGACCCTCGCGACCAAGGCAGCCGACCGGCGTCAGCCCCGACAGCCCTAGTAGCCGGCGGCGCTGTGATCCACAGTGAAGGCATGCTGTTGCAGGCGCGAGACACCGGTTTCCAGGTTGCCGTCGGGCAGCAGGCGCAACCAGCGATAGCCCGGCGCCTGATCGCCGGCCTTGAAGTCCTCGCTGCCCGGTTCGAATTGCAGACCGGTGGAAGGCGAGGCCAGCAGGCGCACGCCGTTGCGCAGCTGATCGAACTCCTGGTGGATATGCCCCCAGAGCACCACCTTGACCTGGGGATGGCGATCCAGCACGGCAAACAGCTCGTCCGCCCGGTGCAGGCCCAGGGGCTCCATCCAGCCACAGCCGACCGGGACCGGATGATGGTGCAGGCAGATCAGCGCCGGACGCTCGGGCGCGGCGCTCAGGGCCTCGTCCAGGGCGACCAGCTGCGCCTGCTCCAGTTCGCCGAACACGCAACCGCGCACGGTGCTGTCGAGCAGGATGAGGCGCCAGGCGCCCAGGTCGGTGACCGTCTCGAGGAAATCGCGATCGCCACAGGCCTTGGCCATGGGCGCGTTCTCGTCATGGTTGCCGGCCAGCCAGCGCATCGGCGCGGCCAGGGGCTCGGTCAGCTCGCAAAAGCGCTGGTAGGAGGCCACGGAGCCGTCCTGGGAGAGGTCACCGCTGGCCAGCAGCAGATCGATGCGTGGCTGCTCCTGCACCACCTGGGCGACCACCTGTTGCAGGCTGGCGGCCGTATCGATACCCAACAACCGACCGTTGGCGCGCGCAAACAGATGACTATCGGTCAATTGGACGACGAGGGGAGCGTTGACACTATCCGGCAAACTCACCAAAGCCTCCTAGGCATAAGGGGACAACGAGCGCAGGCAGGGTGCAGAAAAGTTCCCGGGAACTTGCGTGCATGCTTCACATTTTCGCAGCTTGCACCGCGTGAGGGAAGCCGCGGCTGTCAGCGTTGCGCCCTAGTGCTCATCGCTGCAGGATAGGTTCAGCTTCGTGGCCACAGGCCAGGCAGTGACTCAGCCACTCACCGAGGAACAGATTGAGCTGGCTCTTTTCGTCAGGCTGATGCATCGCCTGATTGGGATAGGGATAGCGCCCGAGCAGGTGCCGAGAGGCCCCGGCCGACACCACTTCCGCCATCCGCGCATCGTGATAGACGCGCACTTCCAGTTCGGGCACCGGCAACCAGGGCAGTCCCAGTTCCTGGCGCACCCGCAAGGCCGTCGTATAGGGACAGGCCTCGGTGACTTCCAACGCGAGCACCCCCAGCGGGCGCTCGCCTTGCGACAACATGACGCGGCGCGATACCACGGCTTCGCGCATCTTGGGCAGAAGCCGCATCAGCCGCACGTAGTTGGCCTCGCACGTGGCCTGCAGGCCCGGCAGGTCAACCCGATAGCGATCTCGCAGTTTCAGCCCCATAACCCCCGTACCTCGGCGCGATTGAGCGCCAACCATTGCAGGGCGATGATTGCCGCTGCGTTATTGATTCGACCGTCGCGAACCCCTGCCAGTGCCTCGTCCAGCGACCAGACATGGACGCGAATGTCCTCGCCCTCCTCCTCCAGGCCGTGGACGCCACCGGCGTCCACGGTGCTGCAGCGACCCAGGTAGAGATAGACCTGTTCGTCACTGCCGCCAGGCGAGGGGAAGTAGGTGGAGATGGGCCAGAGCGATTGCAAGGTCAGCCCGGCTTCTTCCTCGGCTTCCCGATGAGCGACCGCCTCGACGGCCTCGCCCTGCTTGTCCACCAAGCCCGCCACCGGCTCAAGCAGCCAGGGATGAGCGGTCTTTTCCATGACGCCGACGCGAAACTGCTCGATCAGCACCACCTCGTCGCGCACGGCGTCGTAGGGCAGCACGCAGACGGCATCGGGACGCACGAAGACCTCGCGTTCCAGTTCCGGGCCCAGGGCACCGGAGAACTGGCGATGGCGCAGCCGGAAGCGGGCCATGCGGTAGAAGCCCTGGAAGCAGATCTCGCGGCTCAGGATTTCAACGGCGGGCGCCTGGGATTCGTTGGCTTCGGTCATGGGCGCTCCAGCGCTGATTGCAGGTAATCAGATCATCCTAGCGTGCCGCCTGCGTGCGTGCAGCCCCTGACGCGCCAAGTCGCGAAAAGGACAACAAGCCGGGAAACCTCCGCCCGCCCCTGGCAAACTTATGGGGCCAGACGGGTTCGAAAGCCGTCGTTCTCCGTTTCCCATGACAAGGAATCCCATGCGTATCCGCTCGCTCCTCCTGCTCGCCGGCCTGTTGCTCGGTGGTTGCCAAAGCGTCTTCGGCCCCAACCTCGACAAACCCCTCACGCCTCGCCACCAGGCCTGGGAGCACCGCCCGGCCGGTTGCCAGGGCGAAGACTGCCCGCTGATCAATATCGACTACGTGGAATTCGGCGACCCGGCGCTGGACACCCTGGTGCAGCGGCACCTGCTGGGCCTGGCCCGCGCCGAGCCGGGCGCGCCAATCCCCGCTTCGCTGGAGAGCTACGAGCGGGATTTCCTCGCCAAGGCCCAGCCACGCTGGAGCAGCTATCTGCAGGCCAAGGTGCGTGAACAGCATGACGGCCTGGTGATCATCGAATTCTCCAGCTACCTGGCCAACGGCGGTGCCCATGGCCTGGCCGGCCGCGACTTCGTCACCTGGGATCGCCATCTCGACCGGCAGATCACCCTGGGCGACATGCTGGTGCCGGGGCAGGAAGCCGAATTCTGGCGCCTGGCGCAGCTCTCCCGTGAGGCCTGGATGCTCAGCAACAACGTCGGCGATGCCGAATTCCGCCAGCAGTGGCCCTTCCTAAAAACCAACAACGTGGCCCTGGACTTCGGCGCCCTGACGCTCAAGTACGACATCGGCAGCATCGCCCCCTACGCCATGGGCCATCCGGAACTGAAGATCCCCTATCCCAAGCTCAATGGCATCCTCAAGGGTGAGTACTTCCCGGGCCGGGGCAAGGCGCGGCAGCCGTAGGACCTGGTCAACAGAAATCATCTGCCGTAATTGAGTTTGATCGCGGCCATGGGCCGCTCCTACAGCGGACTCGATCTTCTGTAGGAGCGGCCCATGGCCGCGATACCCCCACCCCAACCCTCCCCCGCAGGCGGGAGAGGCGACAGGCAGGCGTAGGCTGGGTTGAGCGCAGCGAAGCCCGACAGATCCAGCTCAGTCGTAGGGTGGATGACGGCGCAGCCTCATCCACGCGTGCCGGCTTGCCCCCACCCCAACCCTCCCCCGCCAGCGGGAGAGGGGGCAGTTAGGAGTAGGCTGGGTTGAGCGCAGCGAAGCCCAACGGCCGGACGCTAAACTCGTTTCAATCCCAACAGCGCCTGCGCAGTCCCCGCCACCACGATGGCCGGCAGGGTCGCGCCCCAGGCCGGGAGCAGGGTCGGCAACAGATGGTAGACGGCCACGCCCAGGGCCCAGGCGATCAGGGACTCCAGGCGCAGCGCCTGTGTCCGCTGCGGGGCCTTGCGGCGGCGCAGCAGGAAGTGATCCACCAGCACCACGCCGAATAGCGGGGCGAACACCGAACCGATCAGCAGCAGGAAGTGTTCGTACTGGGCCAGGGGTACCAGCAGCGCCAGCAGGGTGCAGAGGATGCCGATGGCCAGGGTCAGCTGCCAGATCTTCACCTGGGCCAGGAAACCCGTGGCTACCGCCGCCGAGTGATAGGCGGCGAAGGCGTTTTCCGACTCGTCCAGCAGGATCAGCAACAGCGGCAGGCCGAGGCCGGCCACGGCCAGGGCGCGCAGCAGGGCGTCGGCTTCACCGCCGCTGGCAAAGGCCAGGGTATAGGCGAAGCCCAGGCCCATCAGCCAGAGGTTGCCGCAGAAATAGCCCAGCATGACGCCGCGCCCGGCGCTGCGGCCGGTGCGGGCGAAGCGGGTGTAGTCGGCGATCACCGGCAACCAGGACAGCGGCATGGCCACCACCAGGTCGAAGCCCAGGGCCTGGCTCAGGGAGCCGTCGCCCGGGCGCTGCCAGAGCGCGGCCAGGTCGGCGCGCAGGAACAGGTCCAGGGTCAGCCAGGTGCAGGCGCCCAGCAGCAGCCAGATGCCCCAGCGACTGAGAAAGCGGCGGACGAAGGTCAGCGGACCGGCCACCGCCAGGGCCGTGGCCAGGGCGCCGAAGACCAGGGTCCAGAGCACCGGCGAGGCCCAACCCTGCAGGCCCCAGCTGCCCAGCAGCACGCTGGCCGCCTCGCGCATCACCACCAGTTCGAAGGCGCCCCAGCCGATCAGCTGGGTGATGTTGAGCACCGCCGGCAACAGCGCGCCGCGCTGACCGAGACTCTGGCCCAGGGCGGTCATGCCGGCGAGGCCCGTGTCGCTGCCCACCAGGCCGGCAGCGGCCAGCAGCAGCACCCCGACCGCGGTGCCGAGCACCAGCACCAGCAGGCCATCGGCCAGGCCCAGTCCGGGCGCCAGCAGCGCGCCGGCCTGGGCCACCATCAGGCCGATGCCGAGGGAGAACCAGAGGGTGAAGAGGTCGCGCCCGCCAAGGATGCGGCGGTCCGCCGGAACGGGGACGGTGGGGGTATAGAGGCCGGGGGCCTGGGCCATGATGGGTCTCGTGGATAAGGGGTTGAGGACGCCCAACGTCGTTGGTTGGCGTTGGGCATTGTTGGGCTTCGCTGGGCTCAGCGCCAACCTACGGAAACAGGGTGCTGGCCCAACAGTGCGGGATCGATCTGGGCATTGTTGGGCTTCGCTGGGCTCAGCCCAACCTACGATTTTCAGACCTGCTTGTAGATCACGCCGCCTTCGTCCTTGAAGCGCGCCGCCTGTTCCTGGAAGCCGGCCTCGATGGCCTTCTGCTCGTCGGTCAGGCCGTTTTCCTTGGCGTAGTCGCGGACTTCCTGGGTGATCTTCATGGAGCAGAACTTGGGCCCGCACATGGAGCAGAAGTGCGCCACCTTGGCCGAGTCCTTGGGCAGGGTCTCGTCGTGGAAGGCGCGCGCCGTGTCCGGGTCCAGGCCCAGGTTGAACTGGTCTTCCCAGCGGAATTCGAAGCGCGCCTTGGACAGGGCGTTGTCGCGGATCTGGGCGCCGGGATGCCCCTTGGCCAGGTCGGCGGCATGGGCGGCGATCTTGTAGGTGATGATGCCGGTCTTGACGTCGTCCTTGTTGGGCAGGCCGAGGTGCTCCTTGGGCGTCACGTAGCAGAGCATGGCACAGCCGAACCAGCCGATCATGGCGGCGCCGATGCCGCTGGTGATGTGGTCGTAGCCGGGGGCGATGTCGGTGGTCAGCGGGCCGAGGGTATAGAACGGCGCTTCGTCGCAGCACTCCAGCTGCTTGTCCATATTCTCCTTGATCAGCTGCATGGGCACGTGGCCGGGGCCTTCGATCATGGTCTGGACGTCGTGCTTCCAGGCGATCTTGGTCAGCTCGCCGAGGGTTTCCAGCTCGCCGAACTGGGCGGCGTCGTTGGCGTCGGCGATGGAGCCGGGGCGCAGGCCATCACCCAGGGAGAAGCTCACGTCGTAGGCCTGCATGATCTCGCAGATGTCTTCGAAGTGGGTGTAGAGGAAGTTCTCCTTGTGGTGCGCCAGGCACCACTTGGCCATGATGGAGCCGCCGCGGGAGACGATGCCGGTGACGCGCTTGGCGGTCAGGGGCACGTAGTGCAGGCGCACCCCGGCGTGGATGGTGAAGTAGTCCACGCCCTGCTCCGCCTGCTCGATGAGGGTGTCGCGGAACAGCTCCCAGGTCAGTTCCTCGGCGACGCCGCCGACCTTTTCCAGGGCCTGGTAGATGGGCACGGTGCCGATGGGGACCGGCGAGTTGCGGATGATCCACTCGCGGGTCTCGTGGATGTGCTTGCCGGTGGACAGGTCCATCACGGTGTCGGCGCCCCAGCGGATGCCCCAGGTCAGCTTTTCCACCTCTTCCTCGATGGAAGAGCCCAGGGCACTGTTGCCGATGTTGCCGTTGATCTTCACCAGGAAGTTGCGGCCGATGATCATCGGCTCCAGCTCCAAGTGGTTGATGTTGGCCGGGATGATGGCGCGGCCGCGGGCCACCTCGTCGCGGACGAATTCGGGGGTGATCTCCTGGGGAATGCTGGCGCCGAAACTCTGGCCACGGTGCTGGTTGCCGAGCAGGCCGGCGGCGCGGGCCTCCTGCAGCTTCATGTTCTCGCGGATGGCGATGTATTCCATCTCCGGGGTGACGATGCCCTGGCGGGCATAGTGCATCTGGGAGACGTTGCGCCCGGCCTTGGCCCGCCGCGGCTGGCGCGCCAGGTCGAATCTCAGGGCGGCGAGACTCGGATCGGCCAGGCGCGCCTGGCCGAATTCGGAAGAGAGCCCGGCCAGCAGTTCGGTGTCGCCGCGCTCTTCGATCCAGCGCGAACGCACGTCCGGCAGGCCCTTGCGCAGGTCGATGCGCGCCGCCGGGTCGGTGTAGGGACCGGAGGTGTCGTAGACGAATACCGGGGCGTTGCGCTCACCGCCAAAGGCGGTGGGGGTGTCGGCGAGGGAAATTTCCCGCACCGGCACGCGGATGTCGGGGCGCGAGCCGGTCAGATAGACCTTGCGCGAATTGGGCAGCGGCTGAGTGGACTGGCGGTCGACGCGGGTGAAGTCGGTGACGTTGTTCTGCTTGTTCATCGAGGCTCTCCTGGTGGGCGCGTTGCCGAGGGAAGAACCTGGACGAAGGGTGGGCACGCTAGAAGCGGCAAGCCCGGACGGATGGCGACCACGGAATAAGGCTGCGGACGCCCTCTTGTTCCCTACGCAGGTTGACGCACCGCCATGCGGCGCGCCTAGCCTGATCAGGTTCAACGGGATCCGGGACTACCCGATCTCAGCGCCTCGTAGCGCACCCCGACAAGAACGCGGCCAGTGTAAACCCAGAGCGGCAGAAACTTCGACCGCTATTTCCTCTCCTATGCCGGATTCGGACGAAGCCACTACACTGGCGCGGTCCCTCAAGGAAGGCTCCCAGAATGCGAAGATTCCTGCTGCTCGCGGCGCTCTGCAGCTCGGCCGGCCTGGCCCAGGCCCAGGTCGCCGGCAATGGCCTGCTCGACGTCTACCGCGAGGCGCTGGACAACAACGCCGACCTCGCCGCCGAACGCGCCGGCCTCGGCGCCCAGCGCGAGGCGGTGCCCCAGGCGCGCGCCGGCCTGCTGCCGCAGATCGGCCTTGGCGCCCAGTTCAACGACACCCATACCAGTCTGCAACTCAAGGACAATGCGGCGCTGGGCGTCCAGGGTGGTCGCTACAGCAGCGATCGCAGCAGCCAGCTGATCCAGGCCACCCTCAGCCAGCCGCTGTTCCGTGCCGATCGCTGGTTCCAGCTCAAGGCCGCCCAGGCCGCCACCGAGCAGGCCGAACTGCAATTCTCCGCCGCCCAGCAGCAACTCATCCTGCAGACCGCCGAGGGCTATTTCAGTGCGCTGCGCGCCCAGGACGCCCTGGCCACCGCCCGCGCCGAGGAAAAGGCGCTGTACCGCCAGCTGGACCAGTCCCGCGAGCGCTACAAGGTCGGCCTGACCGACGACACCGACGTGCTCCAGGCCCAGGCCAGCTTCGACAACGCCCAGGCCAACCGCTCCCAGAGCGAGCAGCAGGTGGCCGACGCCTTTCAGGCCCTGACCCGGCTGACCGATCGCGACTACGGCAGCATCGCCGGCATCCGCCACGACCTGCCGATCCTGCCGCCACAGCCCAACGATGCGCGGCTGTGGGTGGACACCGCCATGCGCCAAAATCTGCAGCTGCTGGCCGCCGGCCAGGGCGTCAACGCCGCCCAGGAGACCTTGCGCCAGCGCCGCGCCGGACACCTGCCGACCGTGGATGCGGTGGCGCGCTACAGCCACAGCGACAACGACGCGGTGAATCTGCCCAACGCCGAGCAGCTATCCCTGTTCGGCAGCCCGGTCAACAGCCGCAGCATCGGCATCCAGGTGGAAGTACCGCTGTACAGCGGTGGGGCCACCAGCTCCCAGGCGCGCCAGGCCTATCAGCAGCTGGACCAGAGCGAACAGCGCCAGGAGAGTCTGCGCCGCCAGGTGGTGCAGAACACCCGTAACGCCCACCGGGCGATCAATACCGACATCGAGCAGGTGCGCGCCCGCCGGCTGTCCATCGCCTCCAGCCAGCGCGCCTTGAGAGCCACCGAGATCGCCTACCAGGTGGGCAGCCGCACCATCGTCGACGTGCTCGACGCCCAGCGGTTGCTGTACAACGCCGTGCGCCAGTACAACGACGCCCGCTACAACTACATCCTGGACACTCTGAGGCTCAAGCAGGCGGCCGGCACCCTGGCGCCCAACGACCTGCTGGCGCTGTCCGGCTATCTCGATCCCCACTACGACCCGGATCGCGACTTCCTGCCGCCGGATCTGGCCAAGACCCGCGCCGACGTCCTGCCGGCGCGCTCGGTTCAGGGGGTGAGCAACCTGTCCAGTCCGGAGAGCAGCCGCTCCAGCGCGCCCTGATTGGCGGCCAGTACCGCCAGGCCCGCCTGCTGGCGTCGCGCGGCTTCCGCCGGCTCGGCCCAGAGCCGGGCCACGGCGGCGGCGATCGCGGGTGCTTCCGCCACGGTTTCCAGAGCGCCGGCGTCGCGCAGCTGGGCGACGATGTCGAGGAAGTTGAACACGTGGGGACCGCTGAGCACCGGCAGGCCGAGGGCGGCCGGCTCCAGCGGATTGTGACCACCGCGCTCGATCAGGCTGCCGCCGACGAAGGCGACATCGGCAAGGGCGTAGAGAAACAGCAATTCGCCCATGGTGTCGCCCAGCAGCACCTGGGTCTGCGGCTGCACCGCCTCTCCCGTCGAGCGCTGCACTACGCCGAAGCCTTCGCGACGCACCTCGGCCAGTACCTCGGGAAAGCGCTCGGGATGACGCGGGACCAGGACCAGCAGGGCGTCGGGCCGAGTCGCCAGCAATTGGCGATGAGCCTGGAGCAGGATTTCGTCTTCGCCGGCATGGGTGCTGGCGGCGATCCATACCCGGCGCTGGCCCCAGCCCTGGCGCAGCGCAGCGGCGCGGACCGGCAGTTCGGGGTCGATGCGCAGGTCGAACTTGATGGAGCCGGTCACCGTGACCCGCTCGGCGCGAGCGCCGAGGGCCCGGAAGCGCTCGGCTTCCACCGGCGTCTGCACCGCCAGCCAGGCCAGCTCCGCCAGCATCGGCCCGGTCACCCCACCCAGTTTTCCGTAGCCTCGGGCGGAGCGTTCGGACAGCCGGCCATTGGCCAGGGCGATGGGAATATCGCGGCGCGCCGCCTGGTGGATGAGGTTGGGCCAGAGCTCGGTCTCCATCACCACCCCCAGGCTGGGCCTGAGTCGGTCGAGGAAACGCCCGGTCAGCCAGGGCAGGTCGTAGGGCAGATAGCAATGCTGGACGTCATCACCGAACAGGGCGCGGATGCGCTCCGAGCCAGTGGGCGTCATGCAGGTCACGGTGATCGGCAGGTCGGGATGCCGCTGGCGCAGGGCGCGGATCACCGGCGCGGCGGCGATGCTCTCCCCCACCGACACCGCGTGCACCCAGATGCCGCCGGGCGGCACCTCAGGCAAGCCCAGCGCCAGGCGTTCGCCGATGCGCTGCCGATAGGCGGGGGCCTTGCGGCCGCGCCAGAGCAGGCGCAGCAGGATGAAGGGCAAGGCCAGGGTGAAGATCAGGCTATAGAGGGTACGATTCATGGCGGCAGAGCTTAATGAAGCAGGGCCGCTAGTGCGAGCCCGATACCTCCGAGCCTGTCCAGAAGGCTGCTGCGCGTCGGCCAAACGGCGTTGAAAATGCTTTCGGAATGCTCATTTACTATTCGTAAACTCCGCGCCCTCAAACATTTTCGCCTTGTTTGGCTCTAGCTCGCGAGCTTTTGAACAGACTCTCAGTGCGAATGCCGCGGCACCCCACCCTCGCGCGCGATCACCTTGAGGTGCAGGGTGGCCGGCTCCAGGCAGCCACCGGTGGAGAGCTGGCCCACCAGTTGCCGATAGAGTTCCTGCCAGGGGGTCTGGGCCGGCGGCAGGTTGGGCGTCCATTCGGCGCGGCGGCGCTCCAGTTCGCCATCGTCGAGCAGCACGTCGACGCTGCGGGCATTGAGGTCCACGCGCAGCCGGTCGTTGGTCTTGAGCAGGGCCAGGCCGCCGCCCACCGCCGCTTCCGGCGACATGTTGAGGATCGAAGGGCTGGCCGAGGTGCCGCTCTGGCGACCGTCGCCCAGGCACGGCAGGGAATCGATGCCCTTCTTGATCAGCGCCGCCGGGGGCGCCATGTTGACCACCTCGGCGCTGCCCGGATAACCCACCGGCCCGGCGCCGCGGATCACCAGGATGCAGCGCTCGTCGATGTCCAGCGCCGGATCGTCGATGCGCGCGTGGTAGTCCTCCGGGCCTTCGAAGACGATGGCCCGCGCCTCGAAGCTGTTTTCCTTGCCCGGTTCGGCCAGGTAGGTCTGACGGAAGGCCTCGCCCACCACCGACATCTTCATGATGGCGCTATCGAAGAAGTTGCCGCTGAGCACGATGAAGCCGGCGCGGTGCTTGAGCGGCGCCTCATAGGGCTGGATCACCGCAGGATCCGAGCTGGCGGCGCCCTCGGCGATGGTGCCGATGGTCTTGCCGGAGACGGTCAGGCACTCGCCGTGCAGACGCCCGGCCTTGAGCAGTTCGTGGAGCACCGCCGGCACCCCGCCGGCGCGGTGGAAGCCTTCGCCCAGGTACTTGCCGGCCGGCATGCAGTTGGCCAGCAGCGGGATGTCCTCGCCCAGGCGTTGCCAGTCGTCCAGCGACAATTCGATGCCCATGTGCCGGGCGATGGCGATCAGGTGCGGCGGGCAGTTGCTGGAGGCGCCCAGGGCCGAGGCCACCACGATGGCGTTCTCGAAGGCCTCGCGGGTCATGATCTGCGAGGGGCGGACATCGTCCAGCACCAGCTGGCAGATGCGCTTGCCGGTGGCATAGGCCATCTGGCCGCGCTCACGGTAAGGCGCGGGGATGCTGGCGCAGCCGGGCAGCGACATGCCCAGGGTCTCGGCCAGGGCATTCATCGACAGGGCCGTGCCCATGGTGTTGCAGTGGCCCACCGAGGGCGAGGCGGCAGTGGTCAGGGCCATGAAGCCCTCGTAGTCGATCTCGCCGGTCGCCAGCAGGTTGCGCGCGTGCCAGAGCACGGTGCCGGAGCCGATCAGCTCGCCCTTGAAATGCCCGTCGAGCATGGGGCCGCCGGACAGCACGATGGCCGGCAGGTCGGTGGTGGCTGCGGCCATCAGGCAGGCCGGGGTGGTCTTGTCGCAGCCGGTGGTGAGCACCACGCCATCCAGCGGGAAGCCATGCAGGATCTCCACCAGGCCGAGGTAGGCCAGGTTGCGATCCAGGGCCGCGGTGGGCCGGCGACTCTGCTCGGCGATGGGGTGCACCGGGAATTCCATGGGGATGCCGCCCGCATCGCGGATGCCGGCCTTGACCCGCTGGGCCAGTTCCAGGTGGTGGCGATTGCAGGGGGTAAGGTCGCTGCCGGTCTGGGCGATGCCGATGATGGGCCGACCGGACTGGAGCTCGTCGCGGGTCAGGCCGTAGTTCATGTAGCGCTCGACATAGAGCGCGGTCATGTCGGCGTGGGCAGGGTCATCGAACCAGAGCTGGCTGCGCAGCGGGCGTTTGGCGGAAGTCATGATGGTCTCTAGTTGTTATTAGGAAAGAAAGGATCAGCGGCCCAGCAGGCCACGGGCGGCCAGGTTGTGCATCAGGGCGCCGAGGCCGAAGCGCCAGGCCGGGGCCTGGTCGCTGGTGGTCACGCGGTTGTGCAGGGTCCCCAGCAGCGGGCTGGCGATGCTGACCCGGTCACCCACCTTGTGGGTGAAGCCACCGCCCGGGGCGTCGCGGTCCTGTGTCGGGGCGAACAGGGTGCCGAGAAACAGCACGAAGCCGTCCGGGTATTGGTGGTTGGCATTGAGGGTCTGGGCCGCGAGATCGGTGGGATCGCGACTGATCTGCGCCATGGAGCTGCTGCCCTGGAGTCGGAAGCCGTCTTCGCCCTGGACCTCCAGGGTCACCACGCACTGGCGCACCTGGTCGAGATCGAAGGTCTCGTCGAACAGGCGAATGAAGGGCCCCAGGGCGCAGGAGGCGTTGTTGTCCTTGGCCTTGCTCAGCAGCAGGGCGCTGCGGCCCTCGATGTCGCGCAGGTTGACATCGTTGCCCAGGGTGGCTCCATGCAGGCGGCCGCGGCTATCGGCCACCAGCACCACCTCGGGTTCGGGATTGTTCCACTGGGACACGGGGTGGATGCCGATGGCGCTGCCACTGCCGACCGCGGCCAGCACCGGCGCCTTGGTGAAGATCTCGGCGTCCGGGCCGATGCCCACCTCCAGGTACTGCGACCACATGCCCTTCTCGATCAGCAGCGCCTTGAGCGCCTGGGCCCGCGGACTGCCCGGCTCCAGGCCCTGCAGGTCCGCGCCGATCACCGCCTGCACCTGCTCGCGGATGGCTACGGCGCGCCCGGCATCGCCACCGGCCTGTTCCTCGATCACCCGCTCCAGCATGCTGGCGGCAAAGGTCACCCCGGCGGCCTTGATCACCTGCAGATCGGCTGGCGGCAGCAGGTGCAGGCGGTCCGCAGCGGCCTGCTCGCCGCTGTTGGCCAGCAGTTCTTCCACACTACCGATGTAACGTCCGGGGGTGTCGCGCAGGACCTGCAGCGGCGCGTCTTCCTCGAACAGGGCGCTGAGGGTGGCGAACCGCTGGGAGACATCGAAGACGCCGTCTTCGCGCAGCACCACGGGCGAGGGACCGGCCAGCGGGCCGGGCACCCAGGCGCGGCCCACCAGGGTGCCGGCCAGGCCATCGGTGGGAAGGGTGTTGGCAGGCGAGAGACGAAGGGACATGGGCAGGACTCCAGGGCTGATGGGCCCACGCTAGGCAGCCGGACTGATAAACTCAAATGGGCTTATTTCATCATTCGATAACCTGCGCTTATCGCCTGGGAGGCACCCGTGTCCGAGCCGTCGTTCAGCCAGATCTGCCACTGGCTCAAGTTTCGCCACCTGCTGCTGATCGACACCCTGGGGCGCACCCGCAACATGCACCTGGCCGCGCAGCAGATGAATCTCAGCCAGCCGGCCATCAGCAAGATGCTCAAGGAGATCGAGCACCTGCTGGGCTTCGCCCTGTTCGAGCGCCAGCCGCGCAGCATGCCACCCACCGCCCTGGGCGAGCACGTGCTGCGCTATGCGCGGGTGGCGCTCAACGATGCCCGCGACTTCGCCGAGCAGATCGACAGCCTGAGGCGCGGCGGCCACGGCCAGCTCAAGGTCGGCGGCATCTTCGCCGCCACCGCGGTGGCCCTGCCGCAGGCCATCGTCGCGATCAAGCAGCGCTGGCCGCTGCTGGCCATCGAGGTGATGGAGCAGACCAGCGACCACCTGATGGAGATGCTCGACGACAAGCTGCTGCACCTGGCGGTGGCGCGTTTCACCGACGAAGCCCAGGCCCAGCGCTTCGACTTCCAGCCGCTGGCGCCGGAGCCCTTCCGCTTCGTGGTCAACGCCGATCACCCGCTGGTGGGCAGCGGCCCCGTGGGCCTCGACCAGGTGCTGGCCTGGCCCTGGATCCTCTATCCCAAGGGCACGCCCATCCGCGGGCGCATGGAGCGGGCCTTCGCCGCTGCCGGCCTGCCGGTGCCGAGCAACACCATCGACACCATCTCCATGCAGACCTTTCTCCAGGTGCTGCGCGCCGGCCCCATGATCGGCATGCTGCCCGAGGCCATGGTCGAGCCCTATCTCGCCAGCGGCGCGCTCAGTGCCCTGGAGCTGCCCTTGCACCTGCCGGCGCAGGACTACGGCATCCTCACCCGCAAGGGCGAACCCCTGGGCGAGGCGGCCCGGGAATTCGCCGCCATCCTGCTGAGCCATGCCGGTCGCGGAGAGGCCTCGGCCTAGAGGCTTCGATAACGCGCCGTTATCGAATGATCCGCAAATGCCATTGGGAAAGAATCGCTCTCGCTCCTAGAGTGGCCTGGCGATTCAGACGGCCACCCTGCATCCCCGGCCGCCTTCGACCTCTTCAATAACAACAACGGGCCCCAAGGCCCCGAAGGTCATTCCCATGTTCGAGACCACCGCTCCCCAGGGCGCCGCTGGCGACGCCTTCGAAGAACGCACCTATCGCAAGGTGGTGCTGCGCATCCTGCCGATCCTGCTGCTGTGCTACATCGCCGCCTACCTGGATCGGGTCAACGTCGGCTTCGCCAAGCTGGACATGCTCGACGACCTCGGCTTCAGCAACACCGTCTATGCCCTTGGCGCCAGCATGTTCTTCTGGGGCTACTTCCTCTTCGAGGTCCCCAGCAACCTCCTGCTGCATCGCTACGGCGCGCGCTTCTGGATCGCCCGCATCATGCTGACCTGGGCGATCATCTCCATGGCGGTGGCCTTCACCCAGCCGCTGGCGCAGTTCTTCGGCATGCAGTCGAGCACCCTCTTCTATGTGCTGCGCTTCCTGCTGGGCGTCTGCGAGGCGGGCTTCTTTCCCGGGGTGATCCTCTATCTCAACTACTGGTTTCCGACCCGCCGACAGAGTCGGGTGATGTCGGGCTTCCTCATCGCCCTGCCCTTCAGCCTGAGCTTTGGCGGCGTGCTCTCCGGCTGGCTGATGAGCAGTCTGCACAACTGGCACGGTCTGGCCGGCTGGCAGTGGATGCTGCTGGTGGAAGGGGTGCCCTCGATCATCATGGCGGTGGTGGTGTTCTGCTGCCTGAGCGACAACATCGACAAGGCGCCCTGGCTGGACGCCCGGGAGAAGGCCCTGCTCAAGCGCAACCTGGAGCAGCAGAACGCCGGCAAGGCCTCGCGACTCGGCGAAGTGTTCTTCAATCCGCGGGTCTGGCTGCTGGTGTTCATCCTGCTGACCTTCAACACCGGCTTCTATGGCCTGGCCTTCTGGATGCCCTCGATCATCAAGAACGCCGGGGTCAGCGGCAGCCTGCAGATCGGCCTGCTCACCGCCATCCCCTACAGCGTCGCCCTGGTGGTCATGCTGCTCAACGCCCGCCACTCGGCCCGCACCGGCGAGCAGCGGCTGCACGCGGCGGTGCCGGCCTTCGTCGGCGCCCTGGGCCTGGTGCTGAGCGCCTGGTTCATCCACAACATCGTGCTGTCGATCTTCTTCCTCACCGTGGCCGCCTCGGGCCTGCTGGCGCTGATGCCGATCTTCTGGTCGCTGCCCGGCACCCTGCTTTCCGGCGTCGCCGCCGCGGCGGGCATCGGCATGATCAACGCCATCGGCAACCTCTCCGGCTTCACCGGTTCCATGATCACCGCGACCATGGAAACCCTCACCGGTGACATCAACAACGGCACCTATGTGCTCGGCGCCTGCCTGTTCGTCAGCGGCCTGCTGATCCTGGCGATCCCGGCCTCGATGCTGCACCGCGCGCCGACGGCCGTGCCGCTGGACCTGAAGCCCGCCTAGCCCGCCTCGGGCACGGCCGAGCGCCCGGCACCCGCGGCGCTCGGCCGGCCGATCCAGAGGGCCATCAGCGCCGCCAGGATGCCGGTCAGGCCGGCCAGCACCAGGGCCTCCTGGTAGGAGCCGAAGTGCTCGCGCAGGGCGCCGGCGAGAAAGGCCGCGCAGGCGGCGCCGAGCATGTGGCCGCAGAACACCCAGCCGAACACCACCGGCGCCGTCTTTTCGCCAAAGCTCTGGTTGGTCAGCTTGACCGTGGGCGGCACGGTGGCGATCCAGTCCAGCCCGTAGAAGATGCCGAACAGCAGCAGCTGCTCGGGGGCGAACCCGGAGAATGGCAGGTAGATCAGCGAGAGACCGCGCAGGCTGTAGTAGACGAACAGCAGGCGGCGCGGATCGTACCTGTCGGTCAGCCAACCGGAAGCGGTGGTGCCTACCAGATCGAAGATGCCCATCAGCGCGAGGATCCCGGCGGCCTGCACCTGGGACAGCCCGTGGTCATGGCCCATGGCGATGAAGTGGGTGCCGATCAGCCCATTGGTGGTGAAGCCGCAGACGAAGAAGGTCAGGAACAGCAACCAGAAATCGCGCCGCCGACTGGCCATGGCCAGGGTGCCGAGGGTCACGCGAAACAGGTTGCCCGGTGCGGTAGCAGCCGGCGCCTGGTAGTCCGCCGGGGCGCCATGGGGCCGCAGGCCGATATCCGCCGGCCGCTCCGGCAGCAGCCAGGCCACCAGCGGGATCAGCGCGGCGCTGGCCACGGCCACGGTCAGCACCACGGTCTGCCAGCCTTCGTGACTGGCGAGATGGGCCAGCAGCGGCAGAAAGACCAGATTGCCGGTGGCGGTGCTGGCCGCCAGCAGGCCCATCATCAGCCCCCGCCGGGCGACGAACCAGCGATTGACGATGGCCGCGCCCAGCACCATGGCCACGCAACCGGTGCCCAGGCCGCTGAGCACGCCCCAGGTGGCGACCAGATGCCAGGGTTCGCGCATCAGGGTGCTCAGGGCGGTGGCCAGGCTGATCAGGGTGAGGCCGCCGAGCAGGGTGCGGCGGATGCCGAGGGTCTGCATCAGGGCCGCGGCGAAGGGGCCCACCAGGCCATAGAGAAAGATGCCGATGGCGGCGGCAAGCGAGACCGTCTCGCGACTCCAGCCAAAGGTGTCCTGCAGCGGCAAGAGCAAGACGCCGGGGGTAGACCTGACGCCCGCTGAGACCAGCAGGGCGAGAAAGATCAGCGCCAGGACGACGAAGACAAAGCGCTGGCCGAGGGCGGGAGGTGTGGTCATGGCGATCTTCACCGGCGGGAAAGGGATGAGTCGAGTATTGCAGCCCGGGCGACCTGGCGCTGGTCAAGCTGGCCCACGGATCTGGCCAGAATGGGTGTTCGTTGGAAAGAGTTGTGGGCGAGTGCTGGAAGCCCAACACGTCGATTCAACCGATCGCCCGCAACTCTTCCGCCAGGCGCTGCGCCAGCCAGCGCGCCGCCGGTCCCGGTGCGGCGTTGCGGCGCCAGGCCAACTCCACCACCAGGGCCGGCGGTACCCAGTCGCAGGCCAGTTCGGCCAGCAAGCCCTGGTAGGTGGGATAGCGCGCCACGTGTCGCGGCAGCCAGCCCCAGCCCAGGCCGCGCATCAGCAATTCGGCGAGCAGGTAGAAGCTGTCGGCGCGCCAGACCTGGGGGGCGATCTGCTCGCCGCCGGGATAGGGATTCTCCAGCGGCGCGATCAGCAGCTGACGATGGCGGGCCAGTTCGCGCCGGCCCACACCCTGCTGGCGTGCCAGCGGATGCTGGGCGCCGCAGGCGGTGACCTGGGCGACATCGCCCAGGGCCTGGCGCTCCAGGGCCGCGGGCATGTGCTCATGGCGAAACAGCAGGCCGAGGTCGGCCTGGTCGGTCAGCAGCTTGCGCGCCACATCGCCCTGGGCGCCACTGGTGAGCTGGACCTCCAGGTGCGGGAAAGCCGCGGCCAGGGCGTCCAGGGCATCGAGCACCGGCTGGTAGGGCATGGCCTCGTCCAGGGCCAGGCGCAACAGCGGTTCCTGTCCAGCGCAGAGGGCCTGGGCCCGGCTGTCCAGCCGCTGGCACTGGCGAAGCACCTCGCGCGCCTCCTCCAGCAGGGCCAGACCGGCCGCAGTGATGACCGGCGTGCGGCCATTGCTGCGCGCGAACAGCGCCACGCCCAGATCGGTTTCCAGCAGGGCGATGGCCGAGCTGATCGCCGATTGCGCCCGGCCCAGACGCCGCGCCATCGCCGAGAAACTCGCGCCCTCGGCGATGCCGACGAAGATCTCCAGCTGCTCAAGATTCCACTGCACGACCCATCTCCCCGATAGATAGGTATCAACTTTCACCCATCGCCTGGAAAGGCACAATGGGGCCTTCTACAGGAGGAAGCCCATGAGCGGATACATCTACCTGGCCATCGCCATCGCCGCCGAAGTCGTCGCCACCACCTCCATGAAGGCCATCAGTGGCTTCAGCAAGCCGCTGCCGCTGATCCTGGTCGTTTGTGGCTACGGGCTGGCCTTCTGGATGCTGACCCTGGTGGTGCGCAGCATCCCGGTGGGCATCGCCTACGCCATCTGGGCCGGCCTCGGCATCGTGCTGGTGAGCATCGCCGCGGCCTTTCTCTACGATCAGAAGCTGGACCTGCCGGCCCTGCTGGGCATGGGGCTGATCGTCGCCGGGGTGGTGGTGATCCAGCTGTTTTCCGGCAGTACCGGGCATTGAGACCAGTGGCGGCGAGGAGCGTGTAAAATCGCCTCTTTGCCGATCATCCGAGCAGGCCGTTCATGTCCCAACCCTGGTCCACCGATATCCTCATCGTCGGCGGCGGCGTCGCCGGCCTCTGGCTCAACGCCCGCCTCCGACGCGCCGGCTACGCCACCGTGCTGGTGGAGACCGGCGCCCTGGGCGGCGGCCAGAGCGGCAAGTCCCAGGGCATCATCCATGGCGGCACCAAGTACGCCCTGACCGGGATGCTCACCGGTGCCTCCGAGGCCATCGCCGACATGCCGCGGCGCTGGCGTGAGAGCCTGGCCGGCAGCGGCGAGCTGGATCTCTCCGGCGTGCGCCTGCTCTCCGAAGCCCATTACCTCTGGTCGCCGGGCAGCCTGGCCGGCAACCTCACCAGCTTCTTCGCCAGCAAGGCGGTGCGCGGCCGGGTGGATGCGGTCAAGGGCGACGAACTGCCCCCGGCCCTGCGCGATCGTGCCTTCAAGGGCAAGGTCTATCGCCTGGCCGAACTGGTGCTGGACGTGCCCAGCCTGGTCGCGCGCCTGGCCGAGCTGGCCGGCGACAGCCTGCTGGCCGGGCATGAGCTGCAACCGCTGCGCGAAGCCGGCGAACTGACCGGCCTGGTGGTGGACGGCCAGCCCATTCGCGCCCGCCGCATCGTGCTCACCGCCGGCGCCGGCATGGCCGATCTGCTCCAGGCCCTCGGTCTCGAACAACCGGCCATGCAGCGCCGCCCGCTGCACATGGTGGTGGTCAAGGGCCCCATGCTCAAACCCCTCTATGCCCACTGCCTGGGCGGCGGCCCCAAGCCGCGGGTGACCATCACCAGCCACCCCACCGCCGACGGCCAGTGGCTGTGGTACCTGGGTGGCGACCTGGCCGAAGCCGAGGGCGTGGCGCGCGAACCCCAGGCGCAGATCGCCGCGGCGCGCGAGGAGTTGCAGCGCCTGCTGCCCTGGATCGACTTCGCCGGCGCGCGCTGGGCGACCCTGCGCGTGGATCGCGCCGAGCCGGCGCAATCCGGACTGGTGCGTCCGGACAATGCCTTTCTCGCCGAGGAAGGTCGTCTGCTGGTGGGCTGGCCGACCAAGCTGGCCCTGTCGCCCGACCTGGCCGACCGCGTCCTGGCCAATCTCGACCGCGATGGCATCGCGCCGGGACAGCACCCCGCCCTGCCCGCCCATCCGCAACCGCCGGTGGCCGCGCCCTTCTGGGAGGAGCTGTTGCCATGAGTCTGCGCACCCTGCACGGTCTGCAGCGTCCGCTGGGCAGCACCGGTCTCGAGATCTCCCCGCTGGGCCTGGGCACGGTCAAGTTCGGGCGGGACCAGGGCGTGAAGTATCCCAATGGCTTCACCATCCCCGACGACCGCAGCGCCGCGGACCTGCTGAGTCTTGCCCGCGAACTGGGGATCAATCTGCTGGACACCGCCCCGGCCTATGGCCGCAGCGAGGAACGCCTGGGTCCGCTCTTGCGTGGCCAGCGCCAGCACTGGGTGATCGCCAGCAAGGTCGGGGAGGAATTCGAAGATGGCCTGTCCAGCTTCGACTTCAGTCCGGCCCACACCCGCCGCTCGGTGGAACGCAGCCTGCAACGCCTGGAAACCGACTGGCTGGACCTGGTGCTGGTGCACTCCGATGGTAACGACCTGGCCATCCTCCAGGACAGCGGCTGCTACGAGACCTTGGCCGAGCTCAAGCGCGAGGGGCTGATCCGCGCCTTCGGCTTTTCCGGCAAGACCGTCGCCGGCGGCCTGAAAGCCCTGGAAGCCGGCGATTGCGCCATGGTCACCTTCAACCTCAACGAAGACGCCGAGATCCCGGTGATCCAGGCCGCCGCCGCCCAGGGCAAGGGCATCCTGATCAAGAAGGCCCTGGCCAGCGGTCACGCCGTGCTCGGCGCCGGCCAGGATCCGGTGCGGGCCAGCTTCGCGCGGGTGTTCGGCGAGCCCGGGGTGAGCAGTGCGATAGTCGGCACTATCGATCCCCTGCACCTGTCACATAATGTCCGTACCCTGGCCGAAGTGATCACCGCTCGGCCCTGATCCAGAGCGTTTCGCTGAACCCTTGCCTTCGTCCGCTGGACGCCCTGCCCGGCTTGCCCGGGACGGCGCGTCCGCGGCATACAACAAACAGGAGTCGGCCATGCCCCAGCTCATCGCCCGCCACAATCCCAAGGCGTTCAAGACCCTGCCCCTTTCGGTCGAGGCCAACCATGACGGCCTCACCTACCAGGCCCTCGGCCAACCCCTGAATTTCAGCGAGATGCTGGAGCGGCGCAAGCCCATCGAGATCGACGATGCCCAGCACTTCAGCGCCAGGCTCGCCAATCTGGGGGTCTCGGTACGCCTGACGCTGAACTGGCAGGGCCAGGATCACTGGCTGCTGGTGCGCCAGCGCCGGCCCGATCGGGGCGACGTGGTGCTCAAGCTGATCTCCGGTTACATCCCGACCCACGAACTGGCGCTGCCGCTGCTCACCGCCGTCCAGGAGGTGGCCGAGGAGTGCCTGATCGAGACGCCGCGCGGCTGGCTGGCGGGACGCTTCGCCGACACCTGGCTGCCGACGCCCTATGCCCCGGCCCTGCCCTATCGCGAGGACGTGGCCTTTCGCCTGACCCCGCGTTCAGGCGCGGCGCGGCCAGTGCGCTGCGGCAGTCTGGCGCTGCTGGAACGCCCACGCGCCTATGTGCACACCCCCACCGCCTCGCTGCAACTGGTCTATGACCTGCTGCTGGAGCTGCCCAAGGAGTGCAAGGCGCCGAGTCTGTTCCACGTCGACGAGAAGATCGAGAACGGCCAGTTGCTGGCGCGTCTGGCCCGGCAACGCCCGGATCTCTATCTGGTCGCCCTGGACGACGGCAAACCCACCGGCGAGCTCTACACCCTGTCCGCCGGCCAGCGCCTGCCGGTATCGACCCGCGGCCTCTGGCTGTCGGAAAGCTTCGCCCGCCAGGACGGCTGGCTGGTCCACGACAGCCGGGTACGCTGGCGTGACTGGCTGGAGCGCATGGCGCCCCAGAGCGCCCTGCAGCGGGCCTAGGGTCGGCGGGAGATCAGTCGCCACCGGCGCGGCGTTCACCGACGCCGCCGCCGGCCGCGGCCTGGACCCGGCCGGCTAGCCGCGAAAAGGGCAAGGTCTGGATCCACACCGTGCCGTGGCCGCTCAGGGTTGCCAGCACCAGGCCTTCACCGCCGAACAGCATGCTGCGCAGGCCACCTGCCAGCTTGATGTTGTAGTCGATGCCGCTGGTGAAACCTACCAGGCAACCGGTGTCCAGGCGCAGGGTCTCGCCCTTGAGTTCCTTGCGGATCACCGTGCCGCCGGCATGCACGAAGGCCATGCCATCGCCCTCCAGCCGCTGCAGGATGAAGCCTTCGCCGCCGAAGAAACCGGCGCCCAGACGGCGGGTGAAGGCCACGCCGATGCGGGTGCCCTTGGCCGCGCAGAGAAAGGAATCGCGCTGGCAGAACAGGGTGCCGCCCAGGGCGGCGAGGTCCAGGGGTACCACCTGCCCCGGATAGGGCGCGGCAAAGGCGACGTGGCGCTTCTCGCGACCTTCGTTGGTGAAATGGGTCGTGAACAGCGACTCGCCACCGAGCATCCGCTTGCCGGCGCCCCAGAGCTTGCCGAGCAGGCCGGCGGAGCCGTCGCCCATGCGTGCGGTGAAATCGATGTCGGCCTCCATGTAGGTCATGGCGCCGGCCTCGGCGATCACCGTCTCGCCCGGATCGAGGCCGATCTCCACCGCCTGCAGGGATTCACCGAGAATGCGATGATCGAGGATATGGCTGGGCATGGCTGTGAGGCTCCTGGTGTAGCGTGGAAAACGGCGCAGCCTTTTCCACTGTCCTGCGTTTGGGCAAGGCGCGTGGAAAACGCTGCGCGGTTTTCCACCCTACAACATCGCGGCCATTACCGGCGCTACCTGGCTTCCCTCACCCCAGCCCTCTCCCGGAGGGAGAGGGGGATATCCGATGCAGATGGACATTCCGTAGGTTGGGTTGAGCGCAGCGAAGCCCAACCTATTGCAGCCCGTAGCGTGGAAAACGGCGCAGCCTTTTCCACTGTCCTGCGTATGGGCAAGGCGCGTGGAAAACGTTGCGCGGTTTTCCACCCTACAATATCGCGGCCATGGGCCGCTCCTACAGGGCTCATCCGCGGCTGCAGGAGCGGTCGCATCGGCGCACCGCCATGGCCGCGAGGGAATCCCTGCCATTACCGGCGCTATCTGGATTCCCTCACCCCAGCCCTCTCCCGGGGCAGAGGGGGATATCCGGTGCGGATGCAAGTCCCGTAGGTTGGTTGAGCGCAGCGAAGCCCAACATATTGCAGCCCCGTAGCGTGGAAAACGGCGCAGCCTTTTCCACTGTCCTGCGTATGGGCAAGGCGCGTGGAAAACGCTGCGCGGTTTTCCACCCTACGAATCGGCGCCCACGTCTCGCAGCTCGCCGGCGAAGCGCGCCAAGCGCTGGCGCAGCCGCTGGTTCTCGCGACGCAGTTCTTCCACCTCATCCAGCAGGTGCAGGGCCAGGGCGGTGGCGGCCCAATCCAGTTCCAGCTCGTGCCTCAGGCGCACGGCGCGGCGGGCGCGGTGCAGGGCGCCGGTATCGAAGTGCCACTCGGCTGGACGCTTGCCTCGCTGGGGCGCCAGGATGCCGTGCTCGACGATCTCCACCACCACCGGCTCGCTCACCTCGCAGAGCACGCAGAATTCCTGCAGGACGATCAGACTGCTCATCAGACTTTCCTCCAGTCGCGGCGGGGATCGAAGGCCGCCCGCTCGGCCAGTTGGCGCCACAGCGCCTGGGTTTCTTCATCGCCCTTGGGCGGCATCACCACCTTGAGCAGGGCATGCAGATCGCCCTGCCCCGCCTTGCCGGCCAGGCCCTTGCCGCGCACCCGCAGCCGCGCACCGTTCTGGCTGCCGGGCGGGATACTGAGCATGATCTGTCCATCCAGCGTCGGCACCTGCACCTTGGCGCCCAACGCAGCTTCCCAGGGGGCGAGCGGTACGCTGACCACCAGGTCCTGGCCGTCCACGTCGAATAGCGGATGGGGCACCAGGCGGATGACCAGATAGAGATCCCCCGCCTCCGCGCCGCCGACGCCCGGCTCGCCCTGGCCTTTCAGGCGGATACGTTCGCCGTCGGTGCTGCCGGCGGGAATCTTGACGTTGAGGGTCTTGGTGGTCTCGCCGACGCGGCGGCCCAGCTCGTCGCGCTGCGGCAGCGTAAAGCTCAGCGGCTTGGTGCTGCCCGCCTGGCTCTCTTCGAGAAACAGCGGCAGCTCCAGCTCGACATCGCGGCCACGGCGGGCGAAGCCACCGTGCTGGGAACGCCCGGCAGCACCGAACAGGGATTCGAAGAAGTCGGAGTAGTCCGCGCCGAAGCCGGCATGGGGATCGCTGTAGTCATCGCCTGAACCCGGCTGCCAGTCCGGCGGCACCTGGAAGCGCTCGCCCTGCTGCTGATAGAGGCGTACCTGGTCGTACTCGGCGCGCTTGTGCGGATCGCGCAGGACGTCATAGGCCTCGGCCACCTCCTTGAAGCGGGCCTCGGCATCGGCCTCCTTGCTCACATCGGGGTGGTACTTGCGCGCCAGCTTGCGATAGGCGGTCTTGAGGGTCTTGTCGTCGACGTCGGGAGCGACGCCGAGCACCTCGTAGTAGTCCTTGAAGTCCATTGCGGTCTCCAGTAACGGTTCTCCTAGAGACCGCGGAGCGCCCCCAGGGGTTGCACGCAGCCGGTCAGTCGCCTCGCTTGCGAAAGGCCAGGGTGCCGGCCAGCACCGTGAAGGTCGCCACCAGCGCCACCAGGATCCAGAAACCATGGGGCGAATCGGCCAGCGGGATACCGCCGACGTTCATGCCGAAGAAGCCGGCGATGATGTTGATCGGCAGGGCCAGCACCGTGACCAGGGTCAGGGTGAACAGGGTGCGGTTGGTCTGCTCGGCGGAGGCGGCGGCGATCTCTTCCTGCAACAGCTTGAGCCGCTCCACCAGGGCGGCGAGGTCGTCCAGCACCCGGTCGAATTCCTCGGTGGCCTCGCGCAGGGTCTGGATGTCGTCGCGGCGCAGCCAGGCCGGCGGCCGGTTGAGCAGCCGCAGCAGGGAACCCGGCTCCAGGGCCAGCAGCCGTTGCAGCCGGACCAGGGCGCGTCTCAGGCTGCCCAGTTCGGCGCGACTGGCGGACAGCCGCTGGGACAGCAGGCGATCCTCGATGGCATCCACCTTGACCGTGGTGTCGCGGATGATGCCGGTCAGCACGTCGGCCTGGTCGCGCAGGAGGTGCACCAGCAGCTCCAGGGTCGAGCCGAAGCCCTCGCCGCGGCGTACCGCGTGGCGCAGGCGATCCACCGAACGCAGTGGCTGGGCCCGGGCGGTCACCAGCAGCCCCGGGCGGGCGCAGGCCCAGAGGGTGGCGACGTCCACCGAGACCTGGCCGTAGGCGAGGGTCACGTCGTTCACCACCCCGAGCAGGGTGTCGTCGGCCGGCTCCAGGCGGGTCGAGTGGGAACCGGCATGCAGGGATTCGAAGAATTCCTCGGGCAGCCCCAGGTGCTCGCGCATCCAGCGTTCGGCGGCGGCGTGGGCCAGGTTGAAGTGCAGCCAGCGAAATCCGCCCTCTTCCGCCTCCCAGGGATCTTCCGGCGCCATGGTCAGGGCCCGGCCCGGCTGGCCGGAGGTGAAATGATAGGCGTAGAGCAGCCCCAGCCGTTCGGCGGCCGGATGCAGAGGGATCAGCGTATTGGTCATGGCTACCTGCGGAGGGAACGCGACATCAGGGCTCTGTTAGCAGGTCCGAATGAACCTTTGATGACAGAGCCCCGGTCGGCAGGCGCCGAAGCGACGCCCCGGACGGGGCGCCACTTTTATTGCGGACGCATGTGCGGGAAGAGGATGACGTCGCGGATCGACGGCGAGTTGGTCAGCAGCATCACCAGGCGGTCGATGCCGATGCCTTCGCCGGCAGTGGGCGGCATGCCGTATTCCAGGGCGTTGATGAAGTCGGCGTCGTAGTGCATGGCCTCGTCGTCACCGGCGTCCTTTTCCTGGACCTGCAGCATGAAACGCTCGGCCTGGTCTTCGGCGTCGTTGAGCTCGGAGTAGGCGTTGGCGATCTCGCGGCCGCCGATGAACAGCTCGAAGCGGTCGGTGACGCTGGGATTGTCGTCGTTGCGGCGCGCCAGTGGCGAGACCTCGAAGGGGTACTCGGTGATGAAGTGCGGCTGCTCCAGCTTGCTCTCCACCAGCTCCTCGAAAATCATCACCTGCAGCTTGCCCAGGCCTTCGTGGCCGAGCACCTTGGCGCCAGCCTTCTTGGCGATGGCGCGGGCCTTCTCGACGTCCTGCAGGTCTTCCGCGGTGATGTCCGGGTTGTACTTGAGGATGGAGTCGTACACCGACAGGCGCACGAAGGGCTCGCCGAAGTGGAAGACCTTGTCGCCATAGGGCACATCGGTGGTGCCGAGCACGGCCATGGCCAGTTCGCGGAACAGTTCCTCGGTGAGGTCCATGTTGTCGCGGTAGTCGGCGTAGGCCTGGTAGAACTCGAGCATGGTGAACTCGGGATTGTGCCGGGTCGAGACGCCTTCGTTACGGAAGTTGCGGTTGATCTCGAAGACCTTCTCGAAGCCACCGACCACCAGGCGCTTGAGGTACAGCTCCGGCGCGATGCGCAGGAACATGGCCATGTCCAGGGCGTTGTGGTGGGTCTCGAAGGGCTTGGCCGCCGCACCGCCGGGAATGGTCTGCAGCATGGGGGTTTCCACTTCGAGGAAGCCCCGCTCCATGAGGAAGCGGCGGATGTGGGCGATGACCTGGGAGCGTACGCGGAAGGTCTGGCGCACCTCTTCGTTGACGATCAGGTCGACATAGCGCTGGCGATAGCGCAGCTCGGTGTCGGTCAGGCCGTGGTGCTTGTCGGGCAGCGGTCGCAGCGACTTGGTCAGCAGTCGCACGTCGCTCATGTTGACGTAGAGATCGCCTTTGCCGGAGCGGGCCAGGGTGCCTTCGGTGGCGATGATGTCGCCCAGGTCCCAGGTCTTGACCGCTTCCAGGGTCTCGGCCGGCAGGGTCTTGCGGTCGACGTAGACCTGGATGCGCCCGCTGGTGTCCTGCAGCACCATGAAGGCGCCACGGTTGAGCATGATGCGGCCGGCCACCTTGACCTTGATGCCCGCGGCCTCCAGCTCTTCCTTGGTCTTGTCGGCGTACTGCTGCTGCAGATCACCGGCCAGGCTGTCGCGGCGGAAGTCGTTGGGGAAGGGAATGGCCTGCTGGGCACGCAGCGCGGAGAGCTTTTCCTTGCGCTGGGCGATCAGCTTGTTGTCTTCCTGTTCCTGGGCTTGGGGGTCTAGGGGTTGTTCGCTCATGTCTGCTGTTTACCTGGGGAGTGCTTGCCGTAGGAGCGGCCCATGGCCGCGATAACTAGCAGGATCGCGGCCATGGGCCGCTCCTACAGAGATAGGTTGGTTAGATGCCCTGCTTGAGGCTGGCTTCGAGGTATTCGTCCAGATCGCCGTCGAGCACCTTGTCGCAGTCGCTGCGTTCCACGCCGGTGCGCAGATCCTTGATCCGCGAGGCGTCGAGGACGTAGGAGCGAATCTGGTGGCCCCAGCCGATATCGGACTTGGAGTCCTCCAGCGCCTGGGAGGCGGCGGTGCGCTTCTGCATCTCCAGCTCGTACAACTTGGCCCGCAGCATCTTCATGGCGGTGTCCTTGTTGGCGTGCTGGGAACGCTCGTTCTGGCAGGCCACCACGGTGTTGGTGGGCACGTGGGTGATCCGCACCGCGGAGTCGGTGGTGTTCACGTGCTGACCACCCGCGCCCGAGGAGCGGTAGGTGTCGATGCGCAGATCGGACGGGTTGATCTCGATGTCGATGTTGTCGTCGATCTCGGGCGAGACGAACACCGCGGTGAAGGAGGTGTGGCGACGGTTGCCCGAGTCGAAGGGACTCTTGCGCACCAGGCGGTGCACGCCGATCTCGGTGCGCAGCCAACCGAAGGCGTACTCGCCCTTGATGTGCACCGTGGCGCCCTTGATGCCGGCGACCTCGCCTTCCGACAACTCGACGATCTCGGCGCTGAAACCGTGCTGGTCGGCCCAGCGCAGGTACATGCGCAGCAGCATGTTGGCCCAGTCCTGGGCCTCGGTGCCGCCGGAGCCGGCCTGGATGTCCAGGTAGCAGTTGTTGGGGTCCATCTCGCCGCTGAACATGCGGCGGAATTCCAGCTTCTCGAGGATGCCGCGCAGGCGCTCCACCTCGGTCGCCACGTCATCGACCGCGCCCTGGTCTTCCTCTTCGGCGGCCATCTCCAGCAGGTCGCTGGCATCGGCCAGGCCACCGGTCAGCTCGTCCAGGGTCCCGACCACCTGGGCCAGCTGGGCGCGCTCGCGACCGAGATTCTGGGCGTATTCGGGCTTGTTCCAGACAGCGGGATCCTCGAGCTCGCGCTCGACTTCGACCAGACGATCCTTTTTCAGATCGTAGTCAAAGATACCCCCGAATGGTCTGGGTACGGCTGGTGAGGTCCTTGATGCTGGTGACGATCGGGTTGATTTCCATGGGGGAAACACTCGCGAGAAAAGCTGTGGAAAAGCTCGCGAGTATAACCCAATCGGCGGCGAAACTCAGCGGGCGGCGGGCAGCGCCGCCCGCACGCGCCTCAATCGGCGTCGAGATCGCGATGGCGGGTTTCCGGCAGGCACAGCAGCCCCACCACCAGACTGACGCCGGTGATCAGCACCGGGTACCAGAGGCCGTAGAAGATGTCGCCGGTATAGACCACCAGGGCGAAGGACACCGTGGGCAGGAAGCCGCCGAACCAGCCGTTGCCGATGTGGTACGGCAGCGACATGGAGGTGTAGCGGATGCGCGTGGGGAACAGCTCCACCATCAGCGCCGCCAGCGGTCCGTAGCAGAGGGTGGCGATCAGGATCAGGGCGAAGATCACCGCCACCACCATCGGCTTGTTGACCTGGGCCGAGTCGGCCTTGGCCGGATAGCCGGCGGCCTGCACCGCGGCGCGCAGGGCCGGTTCGTCGAAGCCGACGATGAGCTTGTCGCCGACGCTGACCTGCACCGCATCGCCGGGCGCCGCGGCCACGCTGCGGTAGGGCAGACCGCTCTTGGCCAGCAGTGTCTTGACCCGGTCGCAGGGACTGTCGAAACGCGCCTTGCCCACCGGATCGAACTGGAAGGTGCAGGTGGCCGGGTCGGCGGTCACCACGATGGGCGCCTGCTGGCTGGCCTGGTAGATCTGTGGATTGGCGTAGTGGGTCAGGGCCTTGAACAGCGGGAAGTAGAGCACCGTGGCCAGCAGCAGGCCGAGCATCAGGATCGGCTTGCGCCCGACCTTGTCCGACAGCCAGCCGGCGATGACGAAGAAGGGCGCGCCGAGGATGACGCTGATGATCAGCAGGTTGTTGGCCAGCACCGGATCCAGCTTGAGGGTCTGGGTGAGAAAGAACATCACATAGAACTGCGACAGGTAGAAGGTCACCGCCTGGCCGCCGTTGATGCTGAACAGCGCGATCAGCACCACCTTGAGATTGCTCCAGTTGGTGAAGGAATCGCGGATCGGCGCCTTGCTCTGCTTGCCTTCGGCCTTCATGCGCACGAAGGCGGGCGATTCGTGCATCGACATGCGGATCCAGGTGGAAATGGCCAGCAGGAAGATCGACAGCAGGAACGGCAGGCGCCAGCCCCAGACCTCGAACTGGTCGCCGGTCAGGTACCGGCAGACCAGGATCACCACCAGCGACAGCAACAGCCCCAGGGTCGCGGTGGATTGCAGCCAGCTGGTATGGGCGCCGCGCTTGCCGGGCGGCGCGTGCTCGGCGATGTAGGTGGCGGCGCCGCCGTATTCGCCGCCCAGGGCCAGGCCCTGCAGCAGGCGCAGCACCACCAGGATGATGGGTGCGGCCACGCCGATGCTGGCGTAGGTGGGCAGCAGGCCGACGCCGAAGGTGGCGATGCCCATGAGGATGATGGTGGCGAGGAAGGTGTACTTGCGGCCGACCATGTCGCCCAGGCGCCCGAACACCAGGGCGCCGAAGGGCCGCACCACGAAGCCGGCGGCAAAGGCCAGCAGAGCGAAGATGAAGGCGGTGGTGTCGTTGACGCCGGCGAAGAACTGCTTGCTGATCACCGCCGCCAGGGCGCCATAGAGAAAGAAGTCGTACCACTCGAAGACGGTTCCCAGGGACGAGGCGAAGATCACCTTGCGTTCTTCGCGGCGACTGCTGGCCGCGCTGGGTTGGACCCGGGGTTGGGCATAGTCGGACATCGCACGTTCTCCTGACCCGGGATCGCCGGGCTGATTGTTGTTATGGGCGACAGCTACTACGGTGGAAACGGCGGGAGGCCCGCCGTCGGTGAAAGCGGAGGGACGCCGCTAGGCCGCCGAGACCGCGCTGGCCCGGGCCACCACGGCGGGCAGCTCGTGACTGCCCTGCTCGCGCGCCTCGGCCAGCATGAAGCTGGCCGCCTGCTCGGCGATCATCAGCGTTGGCGAGCAGCTGTTGCCCGAGACCAGGGTCGGCATGATGGAGGCGTCGGCCACCCGCAGCCCGGGAATGCCATGCACCCGCAGGCGCGCATCGACCACGGCGTCGGCGTCCTGGCCCATGCGACAGGTGCCGGATGGATGGAAGATGGTGGTGCCTATGGCGCCGGCCGCCTGCTGCAATTCCTCCTCGCTCTGGTAGGCCGGGCCCGGCAGGTATTCCTCGGGTCGATAGGCGGCCAAGGCCGGGGCGGCGACGATGCGCCGGGTCAGGCGGATGGCGTCGGCGGCCACCCTGAGATCCTCCGGTGCGCTGAGATACCGCGGCTGGATCAGCGGCGCGGCCAGCGGGTCGGCGCTGCGGATGGCCACCTGGCCACGACTGGCCGGACGCAGGTTGCACACCGAGGCGGTAAAGGCGGGAAAGCCGTGCAGCGGCTCGCCGAAGCGCTCCAGCGACAGCGGCTGCACGTGATACTGCAGATTGGCCGAGGGCTGCCCGGGATCGGAGCGGGCGAAGGCGCCCAGCTGACTCGGCGCCATGGCCAGGGGACCACTGCGTTTCCAGAGGTATTCCAGGCCCATCCCCAGCTTGCCCCAGAGGCTGCCGGCCAGGGCGTTGAGGGTCGGCACGCCGTGCACCCGGTAGATCAGCCGCAGTTGCAGGTGATCCTGCAGATTGCCGCCCACCCCTTCCAGGCGGTGCCGGACGCCGATGCCCAGGCCTTCGAGCAGACCGCGCGGCCCTATGCCGGAGCGCTGCAACAGGGTCGGCGAGCCGATGGCGCCGGCGCAGAGCACGATCTCCCGCCGTGCCACCAGGCGCTGGGGCTCGGCCTGGCCCGGCAGGCGCGCCAGCACCGCCCGTGCCCTGCCCTCCTCCAGCAGCACCCGCTCGACCTGAACGCCGGTCAGCACCTCGAGATTGGCGCGCTGGCGGACGGGCTTGAGAAAGGCCTTGGCGGCATTCCAGCGCACACCGTTGCGCTGATTGACCTGGAAGTAGCCGCAGCCTTCGTTGTCACCGGTGTTGAAGTCCTCCACCGGCGCGATGCCGGTTTCGCCGGCGGCGGCGCGAAAGGCGTCGAGCAGCGTCCAGTGCAGGCGCTGCCGCTCGACCCGCCATTCGCCCCCGGCGCCATGAAACTCTGAATTGCCGTCGCAGTGATCCTCCATGCGCTTGAACAGCGGCAGCACGTCCTGCCAGCCCCAGCCGGGATTGCCGGCGGCGGCCCAGCCGTCGTAGTCGCGGGCCTGGCCACGCATGTAGATCATGCCGTTGATGGAAGAGCAGCCACCCAGCACCCGCCCGCGTGGATAGTTGAGCGCGCGGCCCCCCAGGCCCGCTTCCACCTCGGTCTTGAAGCACCAGTCGGTGCGCGGATTGCCGATGCAGAACAGATAGCCTACGGGGATGTGGATCCAGGGATGGTTGTCGCGCCCGCCGGCTTCCAGCAGCAGCACGCGATGGGCCGGATCGGCGGACAGTCGATTGGCCAGCAGGCAGCCGGCCGGACCGGCGCCGACGATGATGAAGTCATATTCCGCAGCAGGACCGGGCATGACGTTCCCTCGCTTTTTTGTTGTTGTGGTCCCTATCCTAGTGTCGTCATCCGCGAACAACAGTCGCAGAAAACGGGCACCAGCTGTGCATTTCTGAACAGCGCCCCGCAAGCGACCGCGCAGACAGACCTAGATGAGGGAGACGGGATGTTCGACTGGAACGATCTGCGGGTTTTTCTGGAGATCCAGCGCCATGGCCGCCTGCTGACCGCCGCCCGTAGCCTGGGCGTCAGTCATGCCACCGTCGCCCGCCACCTGGAGGCCCTGGAGCGCGCCTTGGGCAGCCAGCTACTGGTGCAACAGGCCAGCGGTTATCAACTCACCCCGGCTGGTCAGGCCCTGTTGGCGCACGCCCAGGCGATGGAAGAAGCCGCGTTGCTGGCCCAGGAGGCGGTGACCCAGAGACTCAATCCGCTGGGCCAGGTGCGGGTCGGGGTGACCGAAGGTCTGGGCACCGGCTTTCTCGCCCAGCGTCTGGGAGCGCTGCTGCGCGACTATGCGGGGCTGGAAGTGGAACTGGTCTCGGTGCCGCGCTTCGTCAGCGTCACCAACCGCGAGGCGGACATCGCCATCACCCTGGAAAGGCCCACCGCCGAAGGCCTGATCGGCCGGCGGCTGACGCCCTATCGCCTGAGGTTCTACGCCAGTCGCGCCTACCTGGATCGGGCGCCGCCCCTGGGCGCCGAAGCCGACCTCGGCGAGCAGACCTTCATCGGCTACGTCGACGACCTGCTGTATACCCGCGAACTGCAATTCATCCAGGGACTCTGCCCCGAGCCGCGCATCGTCTTTCGCAGCACCAGCGTCATCGCCCAGCGCGAAGCCGCCTGTGCCGGCATCGGCATTGCGGTGCTGCCCTGCTACCTGGTGGGTCAAGGCACGCCCCTGGAAGGCGTGCTCCCGGAGCGCTCCTTTACCCGGGAGTACTGGATCTCCACCCACCGCGAACTGCACCGCTCCGCGCGCCTGCGCGTGGTCTGGGATTTCCTGCTGCACCTCTGCGCAGCGGAGCGGAGCGTCCTGCTGGGCGAGGAACGTGCCCTCGCCTAGTCGTCAGACCGCCGCGGCCTCGCGCTCCAGTTCGGCGCGCAGGCCGGGCTCCAGGCGCAACTGGCGCGCCAGCTCGTCCAGATAGGCCTTTTCCATGTATTGCTGATCGTCGATCAGCATCAGGCTGGCCAAGTACATCTCGGCGGCCATTTCGGGGGTTTCCGCCGCGGCGGCGACCTTGGCCGGGTCGAGCGGCTGCTCCAGTTCGCGCTGCAGCCAGCTGCGCAGTTCGGGATCGTTGTCCAGCTTGGCCATCTCGGCTTCGATGGCCTGGCGTTCCTGGTCATCGACATGGCCATCGGCCTTGGCCGCCGCGATCAGGGCGATCAGCACCGCCCGGCCGTGGGCCTCGGCTTCATGCTCCGGCACCCGATCCACGGTGCGGGGCTCGGCGGCCGCCGCGCCCTGGGCCTGGTTGGCCTGCCAGGACTGATAGGCCTTGTAGGCCACCATGCCGAGCGCCGCCAGACCGCCATAGCCGACCGCCTTGCCGCCCATGGCGCGCCCGCGCTTGCTGCCCAGCAGGGCGGTCAGGGCTCCCGCGGCCAGGCCGCTGTTACCCAGTCCGGAGAGCAGACCACCGAGGGGATCCTTGCCGGAAGACGGGGTACCGGGGCGTGGGGCCGCGTGGCCGGTCTTCTTGGCCAGGGCCTGCTGGCCCGCCTTGAGCAATTGATCGAGCAAACCGCGGGTGTTCATGGATGACCTCCACAGAGTCGGGATTCAGCTTCTTGGGACCGCCGTCCGCACCGTCCGGCTCCCGGCACCTGCTTACCGGATGTTGCCGGGAGCACCGTCGCCAGCGGCCAGCCGCTACAAAATATTGCTGACCGCGGGCCGCCCACGGCGCTACTCTTGCGCCTCCCCCCTGCAGTTGCCGGAGACACCCCATGCGCTCGCGTCTGGCTGTGCTGTTCGCGCTTTCGGTCGCCCTTACCGCCGGCCAGGTCCAGGCCGCCGCCGAGGATGCCCGCCTCATCGCCAATCGCTATCTCGATGCCTGGAACGATCACGACGCCGAGGCCGCCAGCGCCCTGCTCGATCCCAAGGTGCAGTATTTCGACAGTGGCGCTGCCACCACCGAGACCAGCCGCACCCAGGCCCGCGACAGGATCGTCAAGGTCACCCTCAAGGCGGTACCGGATCTGCAGGTGAAGATGGTGCACAAGCCGGTCATCGGCCCGCGCAGCATCGCCTTCGAATGGGAACTGACCGGCAACCGCACCACCGCCACCGGCAAGCAACCGGTGAAGATCCGCGGCGCCAGCATCATGAAGATCCGCGACGGTCGCATCTGGTACCTGGGCGACTACTACGACAGCGACGCCCTGGAGGCGATGCTGCGCCCGGTCAAGCCCTGACCAGGGAGCCATCCGGGCGGATGGCTCCGTTGCTTCCCTATTCCACCCCGAACGGCTTGCGCAGCGGCGTATCCCGGTGCGCGGCGCGGACGTACTGCGGCGGCCAGGAGACCTTTTCGCGCAAGGCTTCGGCGGCATTTAGCGGCCAATAAGGATCGCGCAGCAGCTCACGGGCCAGCAGGACCAGATCGGCCTGACCGGTGCGCAGCACGTGCTCGGCCTGGGCCGCATCGGTGATCATGCCCACCGCGCCACTGGGGATCCCGGCTTCCTTGCGCACCCGCTCGGCGAACTGGGTCTGGTAACCGGGGCCGGTGGGAATGTCGGCCTGGGCCGCGGTGCCGCCGGAAGAGACATCGATCAGGTCGACGCCCAGGGTCTTGAGCCGGCGCGCCAGTTCCACCGTCTCGTCGACGTCCCAGCCGTCTTCCACCCAGTCGGTGGCCGAGACCCGCACGAACAGCGGCAACTCCTCCGGCCAGACCGCGCGCACGTCGGCGGTCACCTCCAGCAGCAGGCGGATGCGATTCTCGAAATTGCCGCCGTAGTCGTCTTCGCGGCGGTTGGAGAGCGGCGAGAGGAACTGGTGCAGCAGATAGCCATGGGCGGCGTGGATCTCGGCCACCTTGAAGCCGGCCGCCAGGGCGCGCTCGGCGGTGTCCACGAAGGCCCGGCGGATGCTGGCGATGTCGTCGCGATCCACCGCCGTGGGCCGGGTGTGCTGGGGATCGAAGGCGATGGCCGAGGGTGCCACCGGCACCCAGCCGCCTTCGGCGATGGGCACGCTGCCGTGCTTGCCGAGCCAGGGTTGCCAGGTGCTGGCCTTGCGCCCGGCGTGGGCCAGCTGGATACCGGCGACACTGCCCTGCCCCTCGATGAACTGGGTGATGCGCCGCAGGGGCTCGATCTGCTCGTCCTTCCACAACCCCAGGTCCTGGGGCGTGATACGCCCGTCGGGGGTGACCGCGGTGGCCTCGAAGATCACCAGGCCGGCACCACCGGTGGCGCGACTGCCCAGGTGCACCAGGTGCCAGTCGTTGGCGAAGCCGTCTTCGCTGGAGTACTGGCACATCGGGGAGACCACCACGCGATTGGGCAGGGTCAGCTGACGCAGGGTCAGGGGTTGGAACAGGAGACTCATGGCGGACCTCGTCTAGTCGGGATTCACGGCATTGGAGTGTTCCCGAACAGAATAGGTCGCTACTCCGACTAACGCGGTGCCAGGTGCACCACCAGCAACTGCACGCTCTCGTTGCCGCGGAATTCGTTCACGTCCAGCCGATAGGCCAGCTCGGCCCAGCGGATGTTGGGGTCGGGCCAGGTGTCTCGATCGATGTTGAAGGCGATGCCGTCCAGCTCCGGTCCGCCCTGCTCGCTGCGCAAGGTCAGCTTGAGATGCCGCTCCTTGAGCAGGCGCTGGGAGAGGATCTCGAAGGTGCCGTGGAACAGCGGTTCGGGAAACTGCTGCCCCCAGGGACCGGCCTGGCGCAGGGCCTGGGCCAGGCCGAGCTGGAACTCGGTGGGAGCCAGGCAACCATCGGTCTGCAGGCGACCGCTGAGGTCGTCGGCCTGCAGATGGCGGCGCACCTCGGCGTCGAAGGCCGCGGCAAAGGTCTCGTAGTGCGCCTGGGGCAGGCTGAGGCCGGCGGCCATGGCGTGGCCGCCGAACTTGGTGATCAGTCCCGGATGCCGGGTCGCCACGGCGTCCAGGGCATCGCGGATGTGCAGCCCGGGCACCGAGCGCGCCGAGCCCTTGAGCATGCCGTTGCCACTGCCGTCGTCGGCAAAGGCCAGCGCCGGGCGGTGATACTTCTCCTTTAGGCGCGAGGCCAGGATACCGATCACGCCCTGGTGCCACTCCGGATCGAACAGGCAGAGACCGAAGGGCAGATTGTCTTCCGGCAGCTCCTTGAGCTGCTTGAGCGCCTCGCGCTGCATGCCCTGCTCGATGCTCTTGCGATCCTTGTTGAAGTCGTCCAGCTGCTGGGCGTACTCCTGCGCCAGCTGCGGGTCTTCGCAGAGCAGCAATTCGATGCCGATGGACATGTCGTCCAGGCGGCCGGCGGCATTGAGCCGCGGGCCGAGGATGAAACCGAGATCGCTGGAGGCCACCTTGCCCGGCTGGCGTCCGGCCACTTCCAGCAGCGCCTTGAGCCCCGGTCGCGCCCGACCGGCGCGGATGCGCATCAGCCCCTGGTGCACCAGGATGCGGTTGTTGGCGTCCAGCGGCACCACGTCGGCGACGCTGCCGAGGGCGACCAGATCCAGCAACTCGGCCAGATTGGGCTCGGCCAGGCCCTGACGCGCGAACCAGCCGTTCTCGCGCAGGCGACTGCGCAGGGCGAGCATCACATAGAAGATCACCCCGACCCCGGCAATGCACTTGCTGGGAAAGGCGCAGGCCGGCTGGTTGGGATTGACGATGGCATCGGCGGCGGGCAATTCGGCGCCCGGCAGGTGGTGATCGGTGATGACCACCTGCAGCCCGGCGGCTTTGGCCGCAGCGACGCCGTCCAGGCTGGAGATGCCGTTGTCGACGGTGAGCAGCACCTCGGGTTCGCGCTGCAGGGCCACGGCGACGATCTCGGGCGTCAGGCCGTAGCCGTATTCGAAGCGATTGGGCACCAGGTAGTCTACCCAGGCCGCACCCAGACGCCGCAGCGCCAGCACGCCCACGGCACTGGCGGTGGCGCCATCGGCGTCGAAGTCGCCGACGATGAGGATGCGCCGGCGCTCTTCCAGGGCCCGCGCCAGCAGCTCCACCGCGGCCTCGATGCCCTTGAGCTGGTGATAGGGCACCAGCCGCGCCAGACCCTTGTCAAGTTCTTCCGGCAAGGTCACGCCGCGCGCGGCATAGAGCCGGGTGAGCAGCGGCGGCAGATCGCCCAGGTCGGGCAACACCGCCGGCAGCGGACGGGGCTCCAGGCGCATCAACGTTCGCCCAGCAGCCATTCCAGCTGCAATTCGTGCTGACCGCGGTCGTCGGTGACGAACAGGGTGCCTTCGCTGATCATCACCTGCCAGGAAATGCTGCGCGGCAGATCGCGGGCCAGCTCGGCCAGGGGCTCGGCGGGCACCGCGGCGATGTGCAGATTCTTCAGCGTCCTGACCGCGTCTACCACCTTGGTCTGCCAGACGCGCAGGTTGCCATAGGCCAGCAGACTGGTGCGCTCGGTGCGGCGGCTGCACCAGGTCAGGCGCTCGGCATCGGGCTGGCCGACTTCGATCCAGTGCAGCACCCGACCGTCCAGGCTCTTTTCCCACAGCGCCGGCTCGTCGACGTCGGACAGGCCGCGCCCGAAGGCCAGCTGCTCGTTGTACCAGAGCACATAGGCCAGCAACCGCACCGCCATGCGCTCCTCGGTCTCGGAGGGATGCCGCGCCACGGTCAGGCGCAGATTCTCGTAGACCCCGCGATCCAGGTCGGTGAGGTTGAGTTCGACTTTGTAGGGCGTGGCTTGCAGAGCCATGGCGGGTCACCGGCAGGGAAAGCCGGGCATTGTACCGGAAAAGGCAGGGGGGCTTGGGGCGGGTGGACCGTTGGACAGGTCCGGTCTTTGTTAAAGGGCTTATCGCGGCCATGGGCCGCTCCTACAGAGACGTAGGGTGGAAAACCGCGCAGCGTTTTCCACGCCGGGCTTCGGGCACCGGTGGGTAAGGCTGCGCCGTTACCCACCCTACGCCGCGATAGTCGCGATCTGGAGGGCTGAAACCCTACAGCGGCTGACCACGCTTGCCGTGGCGGCTGACGAAGGCCTGCACGGCGGCCAGGTCGTTGGGCAGCACGGTGCAGCGCTCTTCCCGCTGCAGCAGGTCGGCCAGGTGGGTCGGCAGGCTGAGGGTCGCGCCGATGCCGGCCTTTTCCACCGCCTCGGGGAATTTGACCGGGTGGGCGGTGCCCAGCACCACCATGGGCGTGGCCAGGCTGCGCCGGCATTCGCGAGCGGCGCGGACGCCGATGGCGGTGTGCGGATCCAGCACTTCGCCGGTGGCGGCATACACCTCGGCGATGGTGGCGCAGGTCTCTTCATCGTTCACGGCCAGGGAATCGAACAGCTTGCGCGCTTCGGTCCAGCGATCGTCGGCCACCGTCAGGGTGCCGCTGCTGCGGAAATTCGCCATCAGCTCGGCCAGGGCCAGGCCGTCGCGACCGTGCAGGTCGAACAGCAGGCGCTCGAAGTTGGACGAGACCATGATGTCCATGGAAGGCGAGAGCGTGGCTTCCAGCTGCTGCTTGTCGTAGCGGTTGCCGGACATGAAGCGGTGCAGGATGTCGTTGCGGTTGGTGGCCACCACCAGCTGGCTCACCGGCAGACCCATGTTGCGGGCCAGGTAGCCGGCGAAGATGTCGCCGAAGTTGCCGGTGGGCACCGAGAAGGCGATGGAGCGCGCCGGGGCCCCCAGCTGCAGGGCCGCATGGAAGTAGTAGACGATCTGGGCCATGATCCGCGCCCAGTTGATCGAGTTGACCGCCACCAGCGGGGTACCCTTGAGGAAGCCCTGGTCGGCGAAGCTGGCCTTGACCATCTCCTGGCAGTCGTCGAAGTTGCCTTCGATGGCGATGTTGTGGATGTTGTCGCCCAGCAGCGTGGTCATCTGCCGGCGCTGCACTTCCGACACCCGCTGGTGCGGATGGAGGATGAAGATGTCCACGTTCTCGCAACGCTTGCAGCCTTCGATGGCCGCCGAGCCGGTGTCGCCGGAGGTGGCGCCCATGATCACCACGCGCTCGCCGCGCTTGGCCAGTACATGGTCAAGCAGCCGTCCCAGGAGTTGCAGGGCGAAGTCCTTGAAGGCCAGGGTCGGGCCGTGGAACAGCTCCAGTACCCACTCGTTGGCGTCCAGCTGGCGCAGCGGCGCGATCGAGCTATGGGCGAAACCGGCGTAGGTCTCTTCCAGGATGGCCTTGAATTCGGCATCGGCGATGGAGCCGGCGACGAAGGGCTTCATCACCCGGAAGGCCAGCTCGTGATAGGGCAGACCGGCCCAGGAAGCGATCTCCTCCAGGGAAAAGCGCGGCAGGTTCTCAGGCACATAGAGACCGCCATCGCTGGCGAGACCCGCCAGCAGCACTTCTTCGAAATTCAGCGCGGGCGCCTGGCCGCGGGTACTGATGTAACGCATGACTCGACCTCGGGAAAGACGGCGGCGCCGGGCGCCGCCAGGCTGCTCAGTTCAGGTGCTCGACGCGGATGCGGACGACATCGCCGACGACATCGTCCAGGGCTTCCAGCGCGGTGATGGCCTCGACCATGTGGCGCTCGGTCACGCGATGGGTCAGCAGGATCATGGGCACCAGGCCGTCATGTTCCTCGGCTTCCTTCTGCATGATGGACTCGATGTTGATGCCGCGCGCCGAGAGGATGCTCGCCACCTGGGCCAGCACGCCTGGGTGATCCTTGGCCTGGATGCGCAGATAGTAGGCGCTCTCGCAGGCCTCGATCGACAGCACCGGATGGTCGGACAGTGCATCGGGCTGGAAGGCCAGGTGCGGCACGCGATTCTCCGGATCCGAGGTCATGGCGCGCACCACGTCCACCAGGTCGGCCACCACCGCCGAGGCGGTCGGCTCCTGGCCGGCACCGGCGCCATAGAACAGCGTCGAGCCGACGGCGTCGCCGTTGACCATCACCGCGTTCATCACGCCGTTGACGTTGGCAATCAGGCGATCGGCCGGGATCAGCGTCGGGTGTACCCGCAGCTCGATGCCCTGGTCGGTGCTGCGCGCCACGCCCAGGTGCTTGATGCGATAGCCCAGTGCCTCGGCGTAGCCGACGTCGGCGGTGGTCAGGCGGGTGATGCCCTCGGTGTAGGCCTTGTCGAATTGCAGCGGGATGCCGAAGGCGATGGAGGCCAGGATGGTCAGCTTGTGGGCGGCATCGATGCCTTCCACGTCAAAGGTCGGATCGGCCTCGGCATAGCCCAGCGCCTGGGCTTCGGCCAGGACATCGGGAAAGGTGCGACCCTTCTCGCGCATCTCGGAGAGGATGAAGTTGCCGGTGCCGTTGATGATGCCGGCCACCCAGTTGATGCGGTTGGCGGCCAGGCCTTCGCGCAGCGCCTTGATCACCGGGATGCCCCCGGCCACCGAGGCCTCGAAGGCGACGATCACGCCCTGCTCGCGGGCCTTGGCGAAGATCTCGTTGCCGTGCACGGCGATCAGCGCCTTGTTGGCGGTGACCACGTGCTTGCCGTTGGCGATGGCGCGCAGCACCAGCTCGCGGGCCAGGGTGTAGCCACCGATCAGCTCAACCACCACGTCGATCTCGGGATTGTCGGCCACCGCCAGGACATCGGCGGTGATCGGCGTGCTACCGGTGTCGCACTGGGGATTGGGCCGGCGCTGGGCGATCTGCGCCACCTCGATACCCCGACCGGCGCGCCGGGCGATTTCCTCGGCGTTGCGCTTGAGTACGTTGAAGGTCCCGCTGCCCACGGTACCCAGACCACAGATGCCTACTTTGACCGGCTTCACACCCTTATCCCCATGTCGTGTGGGACCGCTCCGCGGCCCCGTTCATAACTCTGATTGAGGCGCCTAGCGGGCGCCGATTGCCGCTTCCGCCAGCTGGTCGGCCGGCTGGTAGCCCGGGATCATCTGGCCATCGGCGAGAATGATCGCCGGCGTGCCCTGGATACCCATGTTCTGCCCCAGCGCGAATTGCTGGGCGACCGGATTCTGGCAGCTCTCGGACTTGACCTCACGACCGGTGAACATCTGGTTCAGCGCCGCCGGCTTGTCCTTGGCGCACCACACCGCCTCCAGTTGCTTGGAGCCCGGCGAGCCCATGCCCTGGCGCGGGAAGGCCAGGTAGCGCACCTCGATGCCGCGCTTGTTCAGCTCGGGCACCTCGGCGTGCAGCTTCTGGCAATAGGGGCAGGTGGTGTCAGTGAAGACGGTGATGTGCGCCTTGGTCTCGCCCTGGGCGGGATAGACGATCATCTGGTTGCGATCGAGGCCATTGATCTGCCGCGCCACCGCGACGTTCTCGGCCTTCTCGGTCAGGTTGGAGGCCTTGCCGTCCTTGACCTGATACAGATAGCCCTGCATGACGAACTGACCATCGCCGCTGGCATAGAGCACGCGACCGCCCTTGAGCTGGACCTGGTAGAGGCCCTCTAGCGGACTCTTGGCGATGGACTCGATGGCGAGATTGGGTTGCAGCGCGGTCAGGCTCTGGCGAATGGCCTGCTCAGGTTCGGCCTGAGCCAGTTGCACGCCGAGCCCCAGGCAAGCGGCGAGCAACAGTTGGGAAATACGCATGTTTGACTCCTGTTGAGACGCCGGCAAGCCTACCACAGACCTGCCGGCTACGGCGGTCCCGCCCTACCCCCGCGGATGGTGCTGGGCGTGCAGTTGCTGCAGCCGCACGCGGGCGACGTGGGTGTAGATCTGGGTGGTGGACAGGCTGGTATGGCCGAGCAGCATCTGCACCGTGCGCAGGTCCGCGCCGTGATTGAGCAGATGGGTGGCGAAGGCGTGCCTCAGGGTATGCGGCGACAGCGAGGTGCGGATGCCGGCCACCTGGGCATGCAGCTTGATGCGGTGCCAGAAGGTCTGCCGAGTCATGGGCGTGCCGCGCTGGCTGGGAAAGAGGATGTCGCCGGGCTGGCCGCCCAGCAGCAGCGGACGTGCGGTCTTCAGATAGCTTTCCAGCCAGGCGATGGCCTCTTCGCCCAGGGGGATCAGCCGCTCCTTGCTGCCCTTGCCGAAGACCCGCAGCGAACCCTCGCGCAGGTTGATCTCGTCCAGGGTCAGGCTGATCAGCTCGGTCACCCGCAGGCCGGTGGCATAGAGCACCTCGAGCATGGTGCGATCGCGCAGGCCCAGGGTGTCCTCGGTATCCGGCGCAGCCAACAGGGCTTCCACATCCGCCTCGGACAGGCTCTTGGGCAGCGGCGCACCCAGCTGCGGCATGCTCACCAGCAGCGTCGGGTCCTCGGCCAGCCGCCCCTCGCGCACCGCGTACTTGTAGAAGCTGCGCAGCCCGGAAAGGAAACGCGCCGTGGAGCGCGCCTGGTAACCCTCGCTCAGGCGCCAGCCGAGGTGATCGAGCACCGCGTCGCGGCCGACGGACTCCAGGGTCAGGCCCCTGCCCTCCAGCCACCGGGCGAAGGCCAGCAGGTCGGTGCGGTAGGCGCTGCGGGTATGGGGCGATAGCCCCTTCTCCAGCCACAGGGCGTCGAGGAATTCCTCGATCAGCCGCTCGGCGTTCACGCGGCGAATCCGGGCAGCACCGGGGTCGGCTTGCCCTCGTCATCGACGGCGACAAAGCTGAAGGCGCCGTTGATGGCGCGTTCGCGGCCTTCCGCCAGCATGCCTTCGACGAAGACCTCCACCTGCACCTTGATGCTGGTGTTGCCGACCTTCACCACCCGGCCGATCAGCTCGACGATGGAGCCCGCGGGAATGGGATGGTTGAAATCGATGCGGTCGGTGGAGACCGTGACCAGCGGCTTGCGACAGAAGCGCGTCGCGGTGATGAAGGACACCTCGTCCATCCAGGCCAGGGCGGTGCCGCCGAACAGGGTGTCGTGATGATTGGTGGTGGGCGGGAAGACCGCCTTGGCCACCCGGGTTTCCGACAGCGCGGTGCGCCGCTGGATTTCCGCTTCGCGGGTCGTCATGTCTTACCTCGAACCTCAGAACCTACTCAAAATCTGCTGCGCGTCGGCCAAACGTGGTTGAAGCTGGCCTGGAAGGCCAGCCCCGTCAGAATGCTCATTTACCAGTTGTAAACTCGCGCGCGAGCCCGGTCCGCTTCCTCAGCCAGCTTCGCCTTGTTTGTCTCTAGCTCGCGAGATTTTGACTAGGCTCTTAGAAACGAAAAAAGCAGCCGAAGCTGCTTTTTTCTGGTCACGCCGCGATCAGGAAAGCTTTTCCTTGATGCGGGCAGCCTTGCCGGACAGTTCGCGCAGGTAGTACAGCTTGGCCTTGCGCACGTCACCGCGACGCTTGACGCTCAGGCTGTCGACCAGCGGGCTGTAGGTCTGGAAGGTACGCTCGACGCCAACGCCGTTGGAGATCTTGCGTACGGTGAAGGCGCTGTTCAGGCCGCGGTTACGCTTGCCGATCACCACGCCTTCGAAGGCCTGCAGACGCTGACGGTCGCCTTCCTTCACCTTAACCTGGACAATCACGGTGTCGCCGGGGGCGAACGCCGGGATTTCTTTGTTCATCTGCTCAGCTTCGATCTGGGCAATGATTTTGTTGGTCATGTCACTCTGCTCCTAAGACAGGCCGCGGCCCGCCATCGATACCTAACTATCGTTCCGCTGACGGAGGTATTCCGCCAACAGGTTCTGCTCTTCTCCAGAAAGCGAGCGGCCATCCAGAAGATCGGCGCGTCGCTCCGCAGTGCGTCCCAGGGACTGCTGCAGGCGCCAGCGCCGGATATGCTCGTGGTTACCACTGAGCAACACGTCGGGTACGCGACGGCCCTCGTACACCTCGGGTCGGGTGTAGTGCGGGCAATCGAGCAGGCCGTCGGTAAACGAGTCCTGCTCGGCGGAATCCGCATGCCCCAAGGCTCCAGGCAGCAGTCGCGTGACCCCATCAATCAGCACCATGGCCGGCAATTCACCGCCGGACAGCACATAGTCGCCAATCGACCATTCTTCATCCACGTGCGTCTCGATGAAACGCTCGTCGATGCCTTCGTAACGCCCGGCGATGAGGATCAGATGCTCCTCCTGCGCCAGTTCCCGTACCGCCGCCTGGTCGAGTTTGCGACCCTGGGGGGACAGGTAGATCACCTTCGCCGCCGAATCACCCTTGGCATCGGCCAGGGCACGCTCCAGCGGCTGGATCTTCATGACCATGCCGGGACCGCCGCCAAAGGGCCGGTCGTCCACGGTCTGGTGACGATCCTCGGTATAGCTGCGCGGGTTGTAGCAGGTCAGCTCCAGGAGCCCCTGCTTCATCGCGCGACCGCTCACGCCATAGGCGCTGACGGCCTCGAACATCTCGGGAAAGAGGCTGATGACATCGATACGCATGGATCAGAAATCCGCGTCCCAGTCGACCTGCATCTCGCCCTTGGCCAGATCCACCGCCAGCACGTACTGGTCGGGCAGATAGGGCAACAGACGCTCACGATCGTCGAGGCTGCCAGCACAGGGCTTGACCACCATGACGTCGTTGGCCCCGGTCTCCAGCAGATGATCCACCACGCCCAGCCACTGGCCTTCGCGATTGATCACCTTGAGACCTTCCAGCTGATGCCAGTAGTAGTCACCGGCGCCCAGCTGGGGCAATTCACTGCGCGGCACGCAGATCTCGAAACCGGCCATCAGGCGGGCTTCTTCGCGATCGTCCAGGCCCTGCAGACGTACCGTCAGGACCTTGCCGTGCATCCGACCGCCGAGCACCTTGACCTGCCGGGTCTCGCCTTCGCGCCGCAGCGTCCAGGTCCGATAGTCCAGCAGATTGTCGAGCGGATCGGTAAAGGAGTAGATCTTGAGCTCACCGCGTACGCCAAAGACCGAAACTATCTTGCCCAGGACCACCAGGTCGGGGGCGGAGGTCGGCGTACTCATGGTCTTCAGGCGGTAGCCTGAGCGCTCTTCAGCAGCTGAGCGACGCGCTCGGACGGCTGGGCGCCCTGCGACAGCCAGTAGTTGGCGCGCTCTTGGTCCACCGACAGACGGATTTCGGCGCCGCTGGCCACCGGGTTGAAGAAACCGATGCGCTCGACGAAACGACCATCGCGCGCATTGCGGCTGTTGGTCACGGTCAGGTGGTAGAAGGGGCGCTTCTTGGAGCCGCCACGGGCTAGACGGATGGTTACCATTGAACTTCGTTCCTGTAGTCGGTGCTTGTAGCTGTGGGCACACTGGGCCACATGGCCCGAAAGGCCGCATATTCTAAGGGCTGTTACCCGGTTTGCCAATGGCTTTCAACGGCACCCTCGGCATAGCGGCAGCCTGGAGACTCCAGCGGTGGAGCCCCGTCGCTCGCGAAGGTGCATCAGCACTGGTGCCGACGCCCCTCGCAGAGCCCTTTCCGATGCCGGCCATCTGGCGACGGGCGGCACCCGGAAATCACATCTTCGGCATGCCGCCGCCGGGGAACATGCTGCCCATGCCGCGCATCATCTTGGCCATGCCGCCCTTGGCGGTGACCTTCTTCATCATCTTCTGCATCTGCTTGTGCTGCTTGATGAGGCGGCCGACGTCCTGCACCTGGGTGCCGGAACCCAGGGCGATGCGCTTCTTGCGCGAGCCGCTGATCAGCTCCGGATCGCGGCGCTCGGCCGGGGTCATGGAGTCGATGATGGCTTCCATCTGCTTGAAATGCTTTTCTGCGGCGCCCTGGGCGTTGCCCATCTGCTGGATGTTCATGCCACCCATCATGGTCGGCAGCTTGTCCATCAGCGAACCCAGGCCGCCCATGTTCTTCATCTGGCGCAACTGGTCGCGGAAGTCTTCGAGATCGAAGCCCTTGCCCTTCTTGAGCTTCTTGGCCAGCTTGTCGGCCTTTTCGCGATCCAGGGTCTGTTCGGCCTGCTCGATCAGCGAGAGGACGTCGCCCATGCCGAGGATGCGCGAGGCGACGCGATCCGGGTGGAAGGGATCGAGGGCTTCGCTCTTCTCGCCCATGCCGATGAACTTGATCGGCTTGCCGGTGATGTGGCGGACCGACAGGGCGGCACCGCCCCGGGCATCGCCGTCGACCTTGGTCAGGATCACGCCGGTGAGCGGCAAGGCGTCGTTGAAGGCCTTGGCGGTGTTGGCGGCGTCCTGACCAGTCATGGCGTCGACCACGAACAGGGTCTCGGCCGGCTTGGTAGCCGCATGGACCTGCTGGATCTCCGCCATCATCTCGCTATCGATGTGCAGGCGACCGGCGGTGTCGACGATGACCACGTCGATGAACTTGAGCTTGGCTTCGCGGATGGCGGCCTGGGCGATCTCCACCGGCTTCTGGCTGATGTCGGAGGGGAAGAAGGTGACGCCCACCTCCCCGGCCAGGGTTTCCAGCTGCTTGATGGCGGCCGGACGATAGACGTCGGCGGAGACGACCATGACGGTCTTCTTCTTGCGCTCCTTGAGGAAGCGCGCCAGCTTGCCCGCGGTGGTGGTCTTGCCCGCGCCCTGCAGGCCGGCCATGAGGATGACCGCCGGCGGCGCGACGTTGAGCGCCAGGTCTTCGTTGGCCGCGCCCATGATGGCTTCGAGCTCGGCGCGCACGATCTTCACGAAGGCCTGGCCCGGGGTCAGACTCTTGGACACCTCGGTGCCGACCGCCCGCTCCTTGACCCGATTGACGAACTCCTTGACCACCGGCAGGGCGACGTCCGCCTCGAGCAGCGCCATGCGCACCTCGCGCAGGGTGTCCTTGATGTTGTCTTCGGTGAGCTTGGCCTTGCCGGTAATGTGGCGCAGGCTTTGGGACAGGCGGTCTGTGAGATTCTCGAACATGCGGACATCCAGGGCAGAAACGGCGGCTGACCGGCAAGTATAACGAAAGAGCGCCTGAGCAGGGATAGCCGCCAGGGCCGCTACCGCGTGAAACCGTCAGCAGGGCCGGTATCGGCGAGCCGCCGAGGCAGGAGCGCGAGGCACCGACGCCAGGGCCGGTGCCTGCGGGGAGGGGATCAGAAGATCAGCGAGAAGATGCCGATGACCACCACCAGGCCGATCAGAAAGATGATGCCCATGGTACCGCCGAGAAATTTAAGCATGGTCGCGACCTCTTCAAGATATGTACCTCTTGGGACCACCCGCTGGCGGCCAGGGTTCGCCCAGCCTGGCCAGCCGGCGCCAAGGCGCGGCTCAGACTTTCTGTACCGCCCTGTCTGTGCCACACTCGCCTGCTTTCCGCTCTGCTGAAACCGGACCATGCACGCCCTGCTGCCCACCCTCCTGGCCGCCGCCCTCTATCTGCTCGCGACCCTCTACCAGGGCAGTTGCCTGCTGCGCAAACAGCCGTCGAGCAAGCCCCTGGTCCTGGGCGCTGGCATCCTGGCCCTGCTGCCCCACGCCCTGGCCGTCTATCTGCAGCTGATCCTCGAACCGACCCTGAGCCTGGACTTCTTCGACGCCTCCAGCCTGATCTCGGCGACCGCCATCGCGCTGATGCTGATCGGCTGCCTGCGCATGCCGCTGCAACCGCTGCTGGTGCTGGTCTATCCCCTCGGTGCCATCACCGCGCTGCTGGCCGAATTCGTGCCACCGGGCACCGTGACGCCGCTGGACGTGTCGCCCAAGATCGTCGTGCACGTGCTGCTGTCGATCATCGCCTACGGGCTCTTCACCCTGGCGGTGCTGCAGTCGCTGCTGCTGCTGATCCAGGATCGCCAGCTCAAGAACAAGCACCCGTCCGGGCTGATCCGCAGCTTTCCCCCGCTGCAGACCATGGAAAGCCTGCTGTTCGGCTTTCTCTGGGCCGGCTGGGTGGTGCTGTCGCTGTCGCTGATCTCCGGCTGGTTCTTTGTCGAGGACATGTTCGCCCAGCACCTGGTGCACAAGACGGTGCTCTCCTGCATCGCCTGGGTGGTGTTCGGCATCCTGCTGTGGGGGCGCAATCGCCTGGGCTGGCGCGGCCACCGGGCGATCCGCTGGACGCTGCTGGGCTTCATCCTGCTGATGCTGGCCTATTTCGGCAGCAAGCTGGTGCGGGAATTCATCCTGCATCGTTGACAGTCGTCGTTCCACTACCTGCATAATCAGGCGACCGAACCACGTTCGGCGCGACCCGGCCAACAGCCGCTTCGCGCCCGGCACGTCATAACAGGTCGTCCCGCCCGTCCCCATCCTCGGACAGCCGCTGCCCCACCGGGCCGCTCCGGCAGACGCCTCCTACAAGAACGACTGCCCGGTACCCCTGCATGTCCACGACCGCTGCCGCCTTCGACGCGCCCACCTCCGTGCCGCGCAACTCCCCCACTCGCGTGGCCACCGCCAGCTTCATCGGCACCGCCATCGAGTTCTACGACTTCTACGTCTATGCCACGGCCGCGGCCCTGGTGATCGGCCCGGTGTTCTTTCCCCAGGGCGCGGGCATGGCCCAGACCCTCAGCGCCTTCATCACCTTTGGCATCGCCTTCCTGGCGCGCCCCCTGGGTTCGCTGCTGTTCGGCCACTTCGGCGATCGCATCGGGCGCAAGTCCACCCTGGTGGCCTCGCTGCTGCTGATGGGCATCTCCACCACCCTGATCGGCCTCCTGCCCGGCTACGCCAGCATCGGCGTCTGGGCACCGATCCTGCTCTGCCTGCTGAGGTTCGGCCAGGGCCTGGGCTTGGGTGGCGAATGGGGCGGCGCGGCGCTGCTGGCCACCGAGAACGCCCCGCCCGGCAAGCGCGCCTGGTTCGGCATGTTTCCCCAGCTCGGTCCTTCCATCGGCTTTCTCATGGCCAACGGTCTGTTCCTGGCCCTGGCGCTGCTGCTGGACGACGAGCAATTCCGCGCCTGGGGCTGGCGCATCCCCTTCCTGCTCAGCGCCCTGCTGGTGGTGGTCGGCCTCTATGTGCGGCTGTCGCTGCACGAGACGCCGGTGTTCGCCGAGGCCATGGCGCGGCGCGAGAAGCTGCGCCTGCCCATGGTCGAGACCTTTGGCAAGCACGGCAAGGCGGTACTGCTGGGCGCCCTGAGCATGGTGGTGTGCTACGCCCTCTTCTATATCTCCACGGTGTTCTCGCTGAGCTACGGGGTGAAGAATCTCGGCTACAGCCGCCAGGAATTCCTCGGCCTGCTCTGTGTGGCCGTGCTGTTCATGGCCCTGGCCACGCCGCTGTCGGCCTGGCTGGCCGATCGCTTCGGCCGCAAGCCGGTACTGGCGGCCAGCGCCATCGCCGCCCTGCTGTCGGGCTTCGCCATGGAGCCGCTGCTGACCCACGGCTCCAGTCAGGCGGTCGGCCTGTTCCTGGCCCTGGAGCTGTTTCTCATGGGCATGACCTTCGGTCCCATGGGCGCCCTGCTGCCGGAAATCTTCCCCACCCGGGTGCGCTACACCGGTGCCTCGGCGGCCTACAACCTGGGCGGCATCCTCGGCGCCTCCCTGGCGCCCTACGCCGCGCAGCAACTGGTGGAGGCCGGTGGCCTGAGCTGGGTGGGCGGCTATGTCTCGGCAGCAGCGGCCATCAGCCTGGTGGCGGTGCTCTGTATGCGCGAGACGCGCGACCAGTCGCTGTAGATCTCTCCAGCCAATGAAAAAGGGCCCCGCGGGGCCCTTTTTCGTGGTGCGCAGCCGGCCTTACAGCTCGACCTTCACCGCCTGGGACGCACGCACGGCCTTGGCCCGGGCGGCTTCGATGCTTTCGTCGCGGGCCAGGGCGACGCCCATGCGCCGCTGCCCCTTCACCTCGGGCTTGCCGAACAGGCGCAGCGCGGTGTCGGGTTCGGCCAGGGCCGCGCCGAGGTTGGCGAAGGCGGTCTGCCGCGAATCGCCGTCCACCAGGATCACCGCCGAGGCCGAGGGACCGAACTGGCGGATGGTGGGGATCGGCAGGCCGAGGATGGCCCGGGCATGCAGGGCGAATTCGGAGAGATCCTGGGAGATCAGGGTCACCAGGCCGGTGTCGTGGGGCCGCGGGGAGACCTCGCTGAACCAGACCTGGTCGCCCTTGACGAACAGTTCCACGCCGAACAGGCCGCGACCGCCCAGGGCCTCGGTGACCGCGCGGGCGACCCGCTCGGACTCGGCCAGGGCCTTGTCGCTCATGGCCTGGGGCTGCCAGGACTCGTGGTAGTCGCCCTTGACCTGGCGATGCCCGACCGGCGCGCAGAAGGAGGTGCCGCCGACGTGGCGCACGGTCAGCAGGGTGATCTCGTAGTCGAAGTCGACGAAGCCCTCGACGATCACCCGGCCCTTGCCGGCGCGACCGCCTTCCTGGGCGTATTGCCAGGCGGCCTGCAGCTCGTCGGCGCTGCGCAGCAGGCTCTGGCCCTTGCCCGAGGAACTCATGATCGGCTTGACCACGCAGGGATAGCCCAGCGCCTCGGCGGCGGCGGCATAGTCTTCGTAGGTGTCGGCGAAATGATAGGGCGAGGTGGGCAGGCCCAGTTCCTCGGCGGCGAGGCGGCGGATGCCTTCGCGATTCATGGTCAGCTGGGCGGCGCGGGCGGTGGGCACCACGGTGTAGCCCTCGCCTTCCAGCTCCACCAGGGTGGCGGTGGCGATGGCTTCGATTTCCGGCACGATGAAGTGCGGCTGCTCGCGCTCGATCACCGCGCGCAGAGCGGCACCGTCGAGCATGTCGATGACGTGGCTGCGGTGGGCGACCTGCATGGCCGGGGCATCGGCGTAGCGATCCACGGCGATGACCTCGACGCCCAGGCGCTGCAGTTCGATGACGACTTCCTTGCCCAGTTCGCCGGAGCCGCAGAGCAGCACGCGGGTGGCGCTGGGGGACATGGGGGTACCGATACGGGGCATGACAGATCTCTCCGGCTGATGTCAGGTCAGGAAGGCCGCACCGCCCGCCCGCGCCCGCTCGCTGCAGCGCAGCAGCACCTCGCGGCGCTCGCTGTCGCTCATGGACATCCAGCGGGTGATCTCGGCGGCGCTGCGCTGGCAACCGATGCAGATGTCCTGTTCGTCCAGGGCACAGACATGGACGCAGGGCGAACGCACGGGTGAATCGGCGGTGGTCATGCGGCTTCCCTCGAATGGCCGCGCATTGTGCCCGTTAATGCCCGACTTGGCATGTGCCTTTACCTTGCCGATACCGCTCAATCCCGCCTGGGCGGTGCCTTGAGCACGATACCGGCGTCGTACAGCAGATTGACCAGTTCGACGATGATCACCGCCGTCAGCCCCCAGATGCGGTGCTCGCCATACTGATAGCTGGGCACCTGCCAGCGCAGGCCGTCGTGGTCGACCCTGAGGGTGTAATCCGGCGGCACCTCGCAGAAGAACTGCAGGGGCACGCTGAAGATCGCGGCGATCTCGGCTTCGCTGGGAACGTATTCGAGCTGATCGGGGATCAGCGCGACGATGGGGGTCACCGCCAGGCCGTAGCGCGACACCAGCGGACTCAGGGGGGCGATCACCTCCACCAGGCCCGGTGGCAGTCCGACCTCTTCCTCGGCCTCGCGCAGGGCAGTGGCGACCAGATCGGCGTCCTCGGGATCGCGCCGGCCGCCCGGCAGGGCCACCTCGCCGCCGTGGGTGGACAGGTTGCTGGCCCTCAGGGTGAGCAGCAACTCGGGATGCTCGCCACGGATGAGGGGCACCAGCACCGCCGCTTCCTGGTAGCTCTCGGTGCCGCTCAGGGTGCGCGGCTGATAGTGACGCAGGCGCTGGAGCAACTCATCCACGCCGGAATTCTCCCTTGCTCATCGTATCCCCTGGATCATGGCACGCCCGTCGGGCAATCCCAAGCCCAGCCATCGCTTGCGAGGCCCGGGATCGCCCCGGCACACTGCAGCAAAACGAGGGTGAACCATGAAGCATTGCAATCACTGTGGCGGACTGCTGGAAGAACGCCTTCCCGCGGGTGACAACCGGATGCGCCTGGTCTGCAGCCAGTGCGGCGCAGTGCATTATCAGAATCCGCGGGTGGTGGCCGGCTGCCTGGCGACCTGGGAGGGCAAGGTGCTGCTCTGCCAGCGCGCCATCGAACCGCGCAAGGGTTACTGGACGCTGCCGGCGGGCTTCATGGAAAACGGCGAGACCACCACCGAGGCCGCCGCCCGCGAGACCTTCGAGGAAGCCGGCGCGACCGTGCAGGGCCTGGAGCTCTATACTCTCTTCGACCTGCCGCACATCGACCAGATCTACATGCTGTTCCGCGGCGAACTGGTCGACGGCCGCTTTGGCGTCGGCGAGGAAAGCCTCGACGTGCGCCTTCTGGACGAAGCCGACATCCCCTGGTCGTCTCTGGCTTTTCCGACCATCAAGCGGACACTAGAATGCTTTTTCGCCGACCGCCGTCGCGGCGAGTTTTCCCTGCGCCATGAAGGCATGGCGCCCATGGTGGTCGCACCCAAGCCTGCCTGAGCTCTTCCGAGGATCTACCCGACATGCGTCCGTTGCACCTGTTGTTGGCGCTCTGCTATGTGCTGTGCGGTTCGTTGCTTCCCCAGCTGGCCCAGGCCAGTACCAGCGTCACGGTGATCCGCCAGCCGGCTGCGCCGCTGATCGACAAGGTGCTGGTCATCAAGTCGCGCAATCAGCTGCAACTGCTCAGCGGCGATACCGTGATGAAGTCCTATCGCATCTCGCTGGGCAAGAATCCCCGCGGCCCCAAGGTGCGCGAGGGCGACAAGCGCACCCCGGAAGGCTTCTACTGGATCGACTGGCGCAAGACCAGCGACAAGTTCAACCTGGCCATGCACATCTCCTATCCCAATCGTGAGGACCTGGCCCGCGCCAGCCAGGCCGGCGTGCGTCCCGGCAGCATGATCATGCTGCACGGCACCCCCATCGACGAGGAGTACCCGGAGTGGTACTTCAACTCGCTGAACTGGACCGAGGGCTGCATCGCCATGACCAACCACGACATGCGCGAGGTCTGGGGCCTGGTCAAGGATGGCACCCTGATCGAGATCCGCCCCTGAGCCTCAGGCCGTCAGGCGGTAGCCCTGCAACCGCCGCCTGAGTCCCTGCCCTACCCCGCCACCTGCTCCGCCGGCGAGACGATGGTGGTCTTGCCGCGCGACCGACCACTGCTGAGGTAGTCGGCGATGGATTCCTGGGTGACCTCGCCGAGGAAGTCGTTGTCGGCGCTGAGCACCGGCAGCCAGGAGCTGTTGAACTGGTACATGCGCGACAGCAGGATGCGCAGGTGCTCGTCGAAGGCCGCGGTGGCCTTGAACGGGGTGACGAAGGGCGCAACCGGGCCGCTCTGCCCGCGCAGATCACGCCGGCGCACGTAGCCCAGGCCCTTGTTGGCGGCATCCGTCACCACCAGGTAGCGGCGATCGTGCTCTTCCATCAGTTCCACGGCATCGCCGATCAGGGTCTCGGCCTGGATCGAGGGCGCGTTGTCGGCCGCATCCTCGGCGCGGATCAGCAGGAGACGCTTCAAGGTGCTGTCCTGGCCGACGAAGTTGCTGACGAAGTCGTCCTTGGGATGGGCCAGCAGGGTGTCCGGGTGGTCGAACTGCACCAGGCGGCCGCCGCGGAACACGGCGATCTTGTCACCCAGGCGGATGGCTTCGTCGATGTCGTGGCTGACCATGATCACTGTCTTGTTCAGTGCCCGCTGCATCTGGAAGAACTCGTTCTGGATGGCATCGCGGTTGATCGGATCCACCGCGCCGAAGGGTTCGTCCATCAGCAGCAGCGGCGCCTCGGCCGCCAGAGCGCGGATCACGCCGATGCGCTGCTGCTGGCCACCGGACAGTTCGCGCGGATAGCGTGACAGGTACTGCTTGGGATCGAGCTGCACCATGCTCATCAGCTCGGTGGCGCGCTCGCGGCACTTCTTCTTGTCCCAGCCCAAGAGCTTGGGCACCACGGTGATGTTTTCCTCGATGGTCATGTTGGGGAATAGACCGATCTGCTGGATCACGTAGCCGATATGGCGTCTGAGGGTCACCTCGTCGATGCCGGTGGTGTCCTCGCCATTGATCAACACCCGGCCCGAGGTGGGCTCGATCAGGCGGTTGATCATCTTCAGGGTGGTGGTCTTGCCGCAGCCGGAGGGGCCGAGGAAGACGCAGATCTGGCCCTCCTCCACGGTGAGGCTCACGGCGTCCACCGCGGTCACGTCCTTGCCGTGCTGCTTGAAGGTCTTGGTCAGGCGGTCGAGTTCGATCATCTGGGACTCCTTAAGGGGCGCTGCGCAGGCCGCGCGGGGTGAGGCGGCGTTGCAGCCACTGCAGGACGAGGTCGGCGACGATGGCCAGCAGGCTGACCAGCACCGCGCCGACGATGAGGGTGGCCATGTCGCTGCGGCTGATGGAGGTGAGGATGAGCACGCCCAGGCCGCCGGCGCCGATGGTGGCGGCGATGGTCATGACGCCGATGTTCATGACCACGGCGGTGCGCACCCCGGCCAGGATCACCGGCAGGGCGATGGGCAGTTCGACCATGCGCAGGCGCTGCCAGAAGGTCATGCCGATACCGGCACCCGCCTCGCGGATGCCCGGCTCGACGCTGGTCAACGCCAGGTAGGTGTTTCTCAGGATCGGCAGCAGCGAATAGAGGAACACCGCGGTGATGGCCGGCAGCGGGCCGAGGCCCTGGCCGAACTTGGAATAGAACGGCAGCAGCAGGCCGAACAGGGCGATGGAGGGCAGCGTCATGACCACCGTGGCCACCGCCTGCAGCGGTCCGGCCAGCCAGGGATAGCGGGTCATGAGGATGCCCAGGGGCACGCCCACCAGGATCGCCAGGGTTACGGCGATGCCCACCAGGGTGATGTGCTGGCGGGTCAGTTCGAGGACCTGCAGCCAGTCGATGTGATTGAAGGAGGTGACGAAATCCATGGGTCATTGCCCTCCGTCTAGGGGGTGCTGGGCGAGGAAGTCGCGGGCCACCTGGGCCGGCGTCTGCCGCTCGATGTCCACCTTGGCGTTGAGCTGGCGCATGGTGGCCTGGTCCAGGCTTTCCGCCAGGGGTTTGAGCAAGGCGGCGAGATCCGGGTGCTTGGCCAGGTACCCGGCGTTCACCACGGGGGCAGCGGTGTAGTCGGGGAAATAGCCCTTGTCGTCTTCCAGCACCTTGAGCCTGAAGGCATCCAGGCGGCCGTCGGTGGTGTAGACCAGGCCGGTGAAGACCTGGCCGTTGCGCAGGGCGGTGTAGACCAGGCCCGGGTCCATCTGGCGGATGTCGTCCCGGGTGTAGCTCAGGCCATAGGCCTTGACCAGGCCGGCGAGGCCATCGGAGCGGTTGGCAAATTCGATGTCCAGCGCGGTGAGGTGCTGCTTGCCGGCCTCGGCCTTGAGCAGTCCGGCCAGGTCGCTGATGCTGTTCAGCTCGGGATGCTGTCGAGCGATCTTCTCCGGCAACGCCAGGGCATAGGTATTGTTGAAGCGGGTGGGCGCCAGCCAGGCCAGACCGACCTTGGCGTCCAGCTGCTTGACCCGCTGGTAGGAGGCCTCCTTGTCCAGTCGTTCGGTGACATGGTTGTAGGCCACCAGGGAGGTGCCGGTGTATTCCCAGGTGAGGTCGAGCTGGGCGTTCTTCACGCCATTCCAGGCGATGGTGCTGCCCAGGCCGCCGACGATCTCCGGCTGATAGCCGTGGCGGGACAGATACTGCCCGGTGAGTTCGGCGAGGATGGCCTGCTCGGTAAAGACCTTGGCGCCGATGCGGATCGGATCGGCCTGGGCAGCGCTGGCCAGCGTCAGTCCGAACCAGGCGGCGCCCAGGGCGATAAGCAACTTCTTCATCTCGTCTCCTTAGCGGGCCAGGCCGCGTTCCAGCCAGAGGCGACTGGCGAGCAGCACCAGGCCGTCCAGCAGCAGCGCCAGCAGCGCCGTAGCGGCGGCGCCCAGCAACAGCTGCGACTGGTTTTCCAGGGCGATGGCGGGAAAGATCAGGCTGCCCAGGCTGTTGGCGCCGATGAGAAACACCAGCGGCGTGGTGCCGACGTTGATCGCCAGGGCGACCCGCACCCCGCCGATGATGATGGGCACGGCATTGGGCAGCTCCACCTTGGTCAGCACCTGGGTGGGGGTCATGCCGATGCCGGTGGCGGCCTCCTTGAGCGAGGCCGGCACGTTCTTCAGCCCCTCGTAGGTGTTGCGCACGATGGGCAGCAGCGAGGCTAGGAACAGCGCCAGGATCGCCGGCCCATCGCCAATGCCGACGATGCCCAGGGCGATGGCCAGCACCGCCAGCGGCGGCACGGTATTGCCGATGTTGAACACCTGCATGAAGCGCTCGGCGCTGCGGGCGAAGGCTGGCCGACTCAGCAGCACCCCGGCGGGGATGCCTACCAGCAGGGCCAGGACCATGGAGACGGCTACCAGATAGAGATGAGCCTGGAGATAGAACCAGAGGTCTGCGCGATAGGTACGCAGCGTATCCATACCGATCCAGTGCACCAGCAGTGCCAGGATCACCCCTCCCACGGCCGTGCCGAGCAGGAGGGTCTTGAACTTCGCCATGTCAGGCTCCTTCAACGGGCGGACAGGCCGCATGCCTTCCGAGTGCGGACCTCGCACGGGGGCGAGGCGCAGGACGGCTGTCCGGGTTCAGGGTCGAGACACAGCAGGGCATGGCGGGTATGCCGGCTGGACCAACGGGGCACTGCGGATCTCGGATCTGCCTAGCCCTTGGGTGTCGCTCCGGGGGAGCGACATGGCGCCTTGTCTCGACCGAAGAGATTGACGTCCATCGCAGTCGATAGTTCGCCAGCTCCTTTTCAGGCTAACCCAATAGACTCCCTCAATGCCAACCCGATCATGCAAAGCGGGACGTCTTGACAGGGTGAAAGGCCCGGCCGAGAGGCCCGGACAGCCGGCAAAAAGCGAGAGTCGCGCGCTAGAGCCTTCGGCGAATATGTGACGATAAATTTAATACGCTTACTGTTAGCTGCTTTGCAGTACCAGCGCGACGCCTGTCACGGATGCCGGGGCAAGCCACGGCGGTTTCGTGGAGCGGTACACAGCTCAGCTGACGTACGGTCATAACTGAAACATCTTTCTGTGAGCCAGTGCGGTGACGGGGTTTTGGCACCCCTTTATCATGCCGACGAATGGCTGACGCTTTGAGGGATCATTCAGCCATACCAAGGTCAATAGGTGGCCCAGTGATAGCACCAAGCGCCATTTCTGGAACCGCTATAAAAACAGACTATTCACCGAGCTAACTTCAAAGGGAACGTTATGAATGACATGACGGCTTGTGCATCGTTGGACTCCGCTGTTCTCTCCTCTGCCCCCGTAATGCTGCTGCAACCCAAGGTGGAAAATTGGGTGGTGGTGTATGCGCACGGCGGCCTGATCGCCGAATTCAGCGACGAGGCCTCGGCCCGCCGCGAAGCCGAGCAGTGGGCTGGGATCTGCCTGCGTCGCTAAAGACCGCTTTCGAATGACCTGCCTGCGCCATATAAAGATGGAAAGCAGTCACAGGCAGTTCATTACCCGCGCTACCCTTCTTCCTGCCCTGCCCAGGGGCCGCGCTGCCCGAATCCAGCCGCCGCGGCGTCCCGCTCCAAGCTGCCCGCCAGTCTACCCAGCTCGCATTTCCGCGGTTTTCGCCCGGCATTAACGTTGTCTGGCGCACCTTCTGAGCCTTGCACTGCAACTTCCCGGCGCCTCTTCAGGCCTCATGGCGGATCGGGCCACGACCGCCCGACGTTCCTACGTCTTCCGTCACTGTCCGGGACCTTGCCGATGACGCTACGCCTGAAATCCAAGCTCACCCTGTTGTTCACCCTGCTTTGCAGTCTGGCTGCCATGCCGGTCGCCCAGGCCGCCACACGGGACTTCCCCACCGATCTCGTCGGCCTGAATTTTTCCGGCGCCGGGTTCGCGCCCCACGTACTGCCGGGCAAACCGGGAACCAACTACTTCTTTCCCGACGCCGGCCATTACCGACGCTGGGCGGCCAAGGGCATCCGGGTGATCCGCTTCCCGGTCATCTGGGAGCGCCTCCAGCCCACGCTGGGACAACGCCTGGATCCCGCCTACGCCAAGCTGATCGACCAGACCCTGGACAACGCCAAGCGCTATCGCATGAGCGTGATCCTGGATCTGCACAACTACATGAGATACCGCGGCCAGGTCATCGGCAGCGCGGCGGTGCCCTATCCGGCCTACGCCGATGTCCTGCGCCGGATCGCCCAGCGCTGGCACGAGCACCCCGCCCTGGCCGCCTACGACATCATGAACGAGCCCCACGATGCCGTGGAGCAATGGCCGGTGGCAGCCCAGCACGGTATCGACGCGGTGCGCGAGGTGGATCGGGTGCGTCCGCTCCTGATCGAAGGCAATGGCTGGTCCAGCAGCTATCTCTGGCCGCGCTACAACGCCAAGCTGCTCGGTCTCAAGGATCCGGCCGACAACCTGATCTATTCGGCGCACGTCTATTTCGACAATGACGGTGGCGGCAAGTACCTCAAGAAGGACATGACCGACTTCGATCCCGATGTCGGCATCCGCCGGGTCGAGCCCTTCATCACCTGGCTCAAGCAGCACGGCAAGCGCGGCCACATCGGCGAATTCGGCGTGCCGGACAACGACCCCCGCTGGCTGGCCGCCATGGACCGCTTGCTGGCGCGGCTGCGCCAGGAATGCATCCCGGCCATGTACTGGGCAGCCGGCCCCAACTGGGGCGACTATCCACTGGCGATCGAACCGGTCAAGGGCAAGCCCCGCCCACAATGGAAGGTGCTGCAAAAGTACGTGAAGCCGGCCGACTGCCAGACCCTGGGTCCCCGCTGAACGGGGCGCCGCCAGGCAGCACGAGCGGCGCCTTCTTGCAGTCAGGTGACAACTTGTCTGGAAATCGGTGACTGCAATCACAAAACGCCGGGCCAGGGACGGCCTAGCAAGAACTTGCTGGATTTTGGCGATCAAAATGTAACAGCAAGTAATAGTTCGACTATTAAGAAGCTTGCGACGCACAAGAGCCAGGATGCCATGTCAGCTTTCACGTTCCCGCACTACCCCTCCGCTCTTTCCCCCTAACGGCAGCGCTGCATCCGTTCGCCTCTTCTTGCCGCACCCTCAGGGATATCCCATGGAAAGATTTGTCGCTTTGGATAGCTTTCGCGGTCTATTGGCCGTCGCCGTCGTGCTGTTTCACACCTATGTCGCTCAGGCCGCCTCGGAAAATCCGCTGATCGCCAACGCCTACCTGTTCGTCGAGTTCTTCTTCGTGCTCAGCGGCTTCGTGCTCATGCACACCTATGAGAGCCGGCTGCGCACCCTGGACGATTATCGCGACTTCGCCATCAGTCGCGCGACGCGGATCCTGCCGCTGCATCTGGCCATGCTCGGTCTCTATGTGCTGCTGGAGTGCGGTCGCCTGCTGGCGGAAAAACTAGGGGTCGGCTTCAACGACCCGGCGTTCAGCGGCGCCACCGCGCCCGAGCAATTCCTGCCCAATCTGTTGCTGCTGCAATCCTGGCTGGGCCAGGCCATCACCGGCTCCTTCAACTACCCATCCTGGAGCATCAGCATCGAGTTCTACCTCTATCTGATCTTCGGCCTGCTGGTGCTCAAGGGCCAGGGTCATCAGCGCCAGTGGTTCCTGGCGATCGCCCTGCTGGCCTTCGTGCAGCTGCTGTTTCCCTTCCTTCCGTTGAAGACCGAGATCTTCCGCGGTCTGTCGTGCTTTTTCGCCGGCGCCTGCACCTATCGCCTCTATGTCTGGATCAAGCAGCACAACGGCGGACAATTCGGTGGCACCCTGCTGGAACTGGCCTGCCTGATCGCCGGCGCCGCGGTGATGACCTCCGATCTACCGGTACCCAAGAAGGGCGTGCTGGCGACCCTGGTGTTCTGCGTCACCATCCTCACCTTCGCCTTCGAGCGCGGCCTGGTCTCCAGCGTGCTGCATCACGGCCTCTTCGTGCGCCTGGGGGTACTGTCCTATTCGATCTACCTGTGCCACGCCGCAGTGATCTTCGTGGTCAAGAGCGCTTTCATCGTGTTGGGCAGGTTGCTGCACCAAGACCTCACGGTGGTGGCGCCCTCCCATGACGCCCCGCTGCCCTTCATGATCCGCTACATCGCCACCGGCAGCGTCGTGCTGGACAACCTGGTGGTGGTGGTGGAACTGGCGGTGGTCTTCGCCTTCGCCTGCCTGACCCACAGATACATCGAGGTCCCGGGTATGGCGCTGGGCAAGCGTCTGGTGCGCCGCAAACGCACCCCACCCTGCTGCGACGGCAACATCCAGCCGCAGCGCTGAGCGGCGCCTGGTGCACTCCTACCGACCTCAAGCCGGTAGGACTGCCCTCTGCTATACTCCGCCCCTTCTTTTTTCGCTCTCGCCCAGGTTCATCCATGACCACCCAGGCCGCCGAAGTCGCCAAGCGCCGTACCTTCGCCATCATTTCCCACCCCGACGCGGGCAAGACCACCATCACCGAAAAGCTGCTGCTGATGGGCCAGGCCATCGCCGTCGCGGGCACGGTGAAGTCGCGCAAATCCGACCGGCACGCGACCTCCGACTGGATGGAGATGGAAAAGCAGCGCGGCATCTCCATCACCACCTCGGTGATGCAGTTCCCCTATCGCGAGCACATGATCAACCTGCTCGACACCCCCGGCCACGAGGACTTCTCCGAAGACACCTACCGCACCCTGACCGCGGTGGACTCGGCGCTGATGGTGCTCGACGGTGGCAAGGGCGTCGAACCCCGCACCATCGCCCTGATGGACGTCTGCCGCCTGCGCGACACGCCCATCGTCAGCTTCATCAACAAGCTCGACCGCGACATCCGCGATCCCATCGAACTGCTCGACGAGATCGAGGCGGTGCTCAAGATCAAGGCCGCGCCCATCACCTGGCCGATCGGCAGCTATCGCGACTTCAAGGGCGTCTATCACCTCTCGGACGACCGCATCTACGTCTATACCCCCGGCCATGGCCACGAGCGCATCGCCACCAAGACCATCGACAAGCTGGACTCCGACGAGGCCCGCGCGCACCTGGGCGATCTCTACGAGCGCTTCGTCGAGGAGCTGGAGCTGGTCCAGGGCGCCTGCCACGAATTCGATGGCGAGGCCTTCCTGCGCGGCGAGATGACCCCGGTGTTCTTTGGTACCGCGCTGGGCAACTTCGGCGTCGACCAGGTGCTCGACGCCGTGGTCGACTGGGCTCCGCGCCCGCTGTCGCGCGCCGCTCACGAGCGGGTGGTGGAGCCGGTGGAAGAGAAGTTCTCCGGCTTCGTGTTCAAGATCCAGGCGAACATGGATCCCAAGCACCGCGACCGCATCGCCTTCATGCGCATCTGCTCGGGCAAGTACGAGAAGGGCATGAAACTGCGCCATGTGCGCATTAAGAAGGATCTGAAGATCGCCGACGCCCTGACCTTCTTCTCGAGCGAGCGCGAGCACCTGGACGAGGCCTTCGCCGGCGACATCATCGGCCTGCACAACCATGGCACCATCCAGATCGGCGACACCTTTACCGAAGGCGAAGCCCTGGGCTTCACCGGTATCCCGCACTTCGCCCCGGAACTGTTCCGCCGCGTGCGCCTCAAGGATCCGCTGAAATCCAAGCAGCTGCGCCAGGGTCTGCAGGAACTGGCCGAGGAAGGCGCCACCCAGGTGTTCTTCCCCGAGCGCAACAACGACATCGTGCTCGGCGCGGTGGGTGTGCTGCAGTTCGACGTGGTCGCCAGCCGCCTGAAGGAGGAATACAAGGTAGAGTGCGCCTACGAGGCCATCAACGTCTGGTCGGCGCGCTGGATCGAGTGCGACGACAAGAAGAAGCTCGAAGACTTCAAGAACAAGGCCTTCGAGAACCTGGCGGTGGACGGCGGCGGTCACCTCACCTACCTGGCGCCGACCCGGGTCAACCTGGCACTGATGGAAGAGCGCTGGCCGGAGATCAAATTCCGCGCCACCCGCGAGCACCACTAAGCCCTACTGTCCTGACCGGTGCGCCTGGCGCCGGTCAGGCGTACCGCCCTCCGCCCGGAATCGTCCAGGCGGAGCTCCGGCTCTCCTGCCAGGTCTGCGCGAATCAGTCCCGGTCGGAAGACTCGGCCGCGGCTTCCAGCTCGACCATCGTCAGCTCCAGTTCCGCCCGCTCGGTCCACTGGCCGTCCAGTTCGGTGCGTACCGCCACGCCCAGCTCCTTGAAGTCGGCTACCTGCTTGACCAGGTTGCCCGGCCCGCCCACCAGTTGGCCGCAGGCCTTGCGATAGGCTTCGCCGGCCTTATCCAGACTCTTGCCGATGCCGTCCATGCTGCCGAGAAAGGTGCGCAGCTTGTCGTAGACCTTGCCCGCGCGCTCGGCCAGTTCGGCGGTGTGGCGATTCTGGTCCTCGAAGCGCCAGAGCTGGCGGACGATGTTGAGGCTGGTCAGGAGGGTGGTCGGCGTCGCCACCAGGACATTCTGCTCGATGGCGCGCTGGAACAGACTCTCGTCGGCCTTGAGCGCCTCGACGAAGGCCGATTCGATGGGGATGAACAGGAAGACCATCTCCGGCGAATTCAGCCCCGGCAGGCTGAAGTATTCGCGATCGGCCAGTTCGCGGATACGCTCGCCCACGGCGCGCACGTGCTCGCCCAGGGCCAGGCGCCGCTCGCCCTCGTCTTCGCTGTTGACGTAGCGGGTATAGGCGTTGAGCGACACCTTGGCGTCCACCACCAGGTGCTTCTTCTGTGGCAGATGGACCAGCACGTCCGGCCGCCGGCGGCCGGTCTCGGTGGTGAAGCTGCGTTCGCGGACGAAGTCGCGCCCCTCGCGCAGGCCCGAGCGTTCCAACACGTTTTCCAGGATGAGTTCGCCCCAGTTGCCCTGGGCCTTCTTCTGGCCGCGCAGGGCGGTGGCCAGGTCATGGGCCTCCTGGGTGATCTGGCGGTTGAGCTCCTTGAGGTCGAGCAGTTGCTGGCCGAGGGCCGCCTGCTGCTGCACATCCTTGTGGTGGATGTCCTCGACCTTGGCGCGAAAGCCCTCGATCTGCTCGCGGAAGGGCCGTAGCAGCGCATCCAGGGATTGCTGGCTGTGCTGGGCGAAGGCCTGGCCCTTGGCGTCGAAGATGCGTCCGGCCAGTTGCTCGAATTCCAGCTTGAGTTGCTCGCGACTCTCGCGCAGCAGCTGTTGCTGCGCCTGGAAGTGCTCTTCCTTCTGCTCCAGGGTGGTTCTCAGCGTCGCGTGTTCTTCGGTCAGGCGCGCATGGCGTTCCTGCACCTCGGCATGCAGCTGTTGCTCGCGGTGCTGGCGCTCGCGCACCTCGGCGAGCTGCTCCTGGATGCCCTGCAGCTGGGCGCGGGTGGCCTCGGCCAGGGCGTGCTGTTCGGCGGCCTGCAACTGGGCCTGGCGGGTCTGCTGGCGCAACTCCGCCTCCAGCTCGCGATTGGCCTCCAGCTGCCGCTGCAGGGCGGCGGTGCGTTCGCGCTCGGCGCCCAGCTCCACCACCTGGCGACCATTGGCCAGCTCGGCGCGTTGCAGGTCGTCGCGCAGCATGTCGTAGCGCTCGGCGGCGCTGTCGAGTTGCTGTTGCAGATAGCGCTGGCGCCCGGTCAGCCAGACGGCCGAACCCGCCCAGCCGGCCAGCAGCAACAGGGGAAGCACAAGGGAAACGAAAGGCAGGGAAGTCATGGCGCTCTCATCGCGGACGGCTCCCCTCACCTTAGGCAGGCGCGAGGGGAGCGTCCAGCGTTTATCTGTATATTTACACAGTGTTTCGCAAATCCAGGTCCAGGCCGCTGACGCGGCGGACCCGACGGGCCACCGCCTCGGCGAAGAGGCCGCTCCGGGCCTCGATCAGGGTGAAATCATCGCGCGCCCGAGTGATGCCGGTATAGACCAGCTCCTTGGTCAGCACCGGACTGAGCTGCTCAGGCAGCAGGAGTGCCGTGTGGGCGAATTCCGAGCCCTGGGACTTGTGCACGGTCATGGCGAACACCGTCTCCACCGCCGCCAACCGGCTGGGCAGGACGAATCTCAGACCGCCGCTGCCATCGCCGCGGGGAAAGGCGACCCGCAGGAGCTTGCGCCCCGGCTGGTTGGCATCGGGCAGGCAGAGGGTGATGCCGATGTCGCCGTTCATCAGCCCCAGGCTGTAGTCGTTGCGCGTCACCAGCACCGGACGGCCTTCGTACCAGCCGTGCTCGCCCGCGAGCAGGCCCGCCGCCAGCAGGGCGCTGGCGATGCGCAGGTTGAGGCCTTCCACACCCCAGGGGCCCTTGCGCACGGCGCAGAGCAGCTGGAAGTCGTCGAAGGCGGCCAATACCTGGCCGGCCCAGAGCGTCCAGGCGGGATCCTCCAGGACGGTATCAAGTTGGGGCCGCGTCCCCTGCAGGACCTCGAGATAATGACGATAGCCCCGGGCGCGCCCGCGTCCCTCCAGCACCAGGCGTTCCAGGGCGCGATCCTCCGGCCCCTTGAGCAGCACCCGATGGAGATCGGCATAGCCGCCGTCGACCAGCACCTGCTGAGCACCCTGGCCGTCCTGGGCATTGACCCGGCGGGCCAGCTGGCCGATCCCGCTGCCGGCGCCGAAACGCCGTGAGCGCCTGAGCATCACCACCTGCTGCGCCAGGGCGTCAGCCTGATCGTCGCCGACCGCCAGGGCCGTCTGGGCCAGCGACTGGCCGCTCACGGCTTCCAGCCAGGCGCGGGTGGCCGGACTGTAGCGTCCGGCTTCGGCATCCCGGCAGAGATCGCCCAGCACCGCGCCCGCCTCCACCGAAGCCAGCTGATCCTTGTCACCCAGCAGCACCAGGCGCGCCCGCGGCGGCAAGGCCGCCAGCAGACTGGCCATCATTTCCAGGTCGATCATCGAGGCTTCGTCCACCACCAGCACGTCCAGCGGCAGAGGATGCCCGCGGTGATGGCGGAAATGGCGGGTGTTGGGCCGACTGCCCAGCAGCCGGTGCACCGTGGTCACCCCGGTGGGGATGTGCCGGCGCAGCTCCTCGTCCACCGGCAGGCGACTGACCTGGCCGCCGATGGATTCGGTGAGGCGCGCGGCCGCCTTGCCGGTCGGTGCGGCCAGGCGGATGCGCAAGGGACGACCGGCCGCCACCGCGGGCGCCTGGAGCAGCGCCAGCAGGCGCACCACGGTGGTGGTCTTGCCGGTACCGGGTCCGCCGGTGACGATGCTGAAGGCACCGCGCACCGCCAGGGCGCAGGCCAGTTTCTGCCAGTCGGGTTCGCCGCCCGCGTCGGGGTCCGGCGGAAACAGCCGATCGAGACGCTCGGCGAGATCCGCCGGCAAAGGTTCGTGGGTGGCCAGGCGCTGGCGCAGGCTGGCCGCCACCGCGCGTTCGTAATTCCAATAGCGACGCAGGTAGAGGCGCTCGCCACCCAGCACCAGCGGTCGTTCCGGACAGCTGCCGTCGCCATCGACCAGGTCGCTGGCCAGCAGCGCCCGCTGCCAGGCCTCGAGGGTCTGGCCGTGCAGCAGTTGCGACGGCAAGAGCAAGGCGCGCGCCTCGTCGCCCTCGGGCGGCAGCGACAGGGCGGCATCGGGATTGCGCAGGGTGGCGGCGAGATCCAGGCAGACATGGCCATGGCCGAGCTGATGGCTGGCCAGGGCCGCGGCCAAGAGCACCGCCGAGTCGCCCTGGGGTTCGAGTTCGCCGAGAAAGCCGGTGAAGGCCCGGTCCACCTGGCGCAACCAGCCGCGCTGCACCCAGAGCTCCAGCAGGCGAAAGAGGTCGTCCCGCTGTTCGAGCGGGGCAAGCGGGCGCTCCTGGGCCAGGGACGCCAGGCGCAGCAGCCGTTCGGTGGCGGGGCTGAAATCAGACATGGGCATTCTCCGCACCGCTGAACAACAGATCCAGGGTCTCGATCAGCGCCTGGGCGGGCCGCTCGACGAAGACGCCGTGGCCGGCCGGATCGCAGCCGCGCAGGAAGAGGTAGACGGCGCCGCCGAAGTGGCGCTCGTAGCTGTAGTCGGGCAGCCGCGCCTTGAGCAGCCGGTGCACGGCCAGGCTGTAGAGCACGTACTGCAGGTCATAGCGCTTGGCCAGGACGGCCTCCTCCATGGCCGCGCGGGTATAGGCGCCGGCTTCGGCGCCCAGCCAGTTGGACTTGTAGTCCACCACGAAATAGCGCCCCTCGTGTTCGAAGACCAGATCGATGAAGCCCTTGAACAGGCCGTTGAGCTGCCCCGGCTCCAGCATCGGTCGCACCTGGCCGCGGTGGGTACCACGACTCACCAGGTCATCCAGCCGCTCCAGATCGACGCCATGGGTGGCGAACCAGAATTCCATTTCCACCTGGTAGCGCGCCAGTTCGCCCAGGCGCTGGCTGCCCTCCGGCAGGGGCAGCGGCAGCGTCAGCAACTGGCGCAGCCAGCCCTGCAGGATGGGAATCCAGTGATTCCAGCCGCGCCGCTGGCAACGCCGGGCGATCAGGTCGTCCAGCCGCTCGGGCGCCGCCTGGATGGCGGTGAAGCCTTCCTCGCCGACCCACTCCAGCAGGCTGTGCAGGAAGGTGCCCGGGCCGGGGCCGCGGGGAAAGCGATGCAGGTCTTCACCGGCTGCGGGCTGGCGGGCCTCGTCGGGAGCGAGGCGGTCGTCGTCGAACAGCTTCTGGGCCGCCGGGGTATCCAGGTCCAGCTCCAGGTTGAACGGGCCCTCTTCCCGCGCCTCGCCCAGGCGCGTACCGATCCGCAGGGCGCTGTAGGAGGCGATCCACCAGTCCTCGCGAGCCGCCCGACGCGCCGTCAGCGCCTTGAGGGTCACCGGCGCTTCGCGGGCTTCGGGCAGGCGTGCCGGACTGGCTTCGGGGAGCGGCAGGATAAGGGTGTCGGGCTGGGCGCCGATCAGGGTGGTCAGGGCGGTGCCCAGGGCCGCCGAACTCGCCAGGGGCTCGCCGCCGGTGGCCAGGTAGCCGAGGGCACTGCGGGCGAAGCCGGATTCCTTGCTGCGCCCGCGCTTGAGATCGGCCACCCCGACCCAGCAGGCATGGCGGGCCCGGGTCAGGGCGACATAGAGCAGGCGCAGGTCTTCGGCCAGGCGCTCGTCGTCGGCGCGGGTCAGTTCCTCGGCGGAGGGCTTGAAGGTGCGGCGCAGCTGGCCCTGGTCGTCGTGATAGCGCAGCGGCAGGGTCGTGCCTTCTTCGGCGCGATAGGCGCAGGCGAAGGGCAGGAACACCAGGGGATATTCCAGGCCCTTGGACTTGTGCACCGTCACCACCTTGACCAGCTCGGCGTCGCTTTCCAGGCGCAGGATCTGCTCGTCGGCGGCGCCCTGGGCGGCCAGTTGTTCGGCCAGGTGGCGGATCAGCGCCTGCTCGCCGTCAAGCTCGCCGGCGGCACGCTGCAGCAGTTCGGCGAGGTGGAGCAGATTGGTCAGCACCCGCTCGCCATCGGCGCGGGCCATCAGCCGCTGCGGCAGGCGGAAGTCCTGCAGCAGGCGGCGCAGCATGGGCAGCACGCCCTGGCCGCGCCATAGCTGGCGATAGCCGCGGAATTGCAACACCCGCGCCTCCCAGGCCTGCTCGTCGTGGTTGAGGGCATCCAGTTCGGCCAAGGGCAGGTCGAGGGTCAGGCTGCCCAAGGCCGCACGCAGCCGGCGATCCACATCGGGCTCGGCGCAGGCCTTGAGCCAGTCCAGCAGACAGCGGGCCTCCTGGGCGGTGAACACCGAATCCTTGTCCGACAGATAGACGCTGCGCACCCCCCGCCGCACCAGCGCCTGGCGTACCGCCTGGGCCTCGCTGCCGGCGCGTACCAGGATGGCGATGTCGGCGGGCCGTAGTGGCGTGAACTCGCCGTCTTCGCGCCGAAAGCCGGCCTTGGCCTCGGCGGCCAGGGTCAGCAACCGGACGATCTCGCTGGCGGTGCTCTCGGCCAGGGCGGCGCGATAGGCGGTGCCGGCCAGCGGCTCGTCACCGGCCAGCTGCCAGAAGGTCAGGGCCGCACCCGGCGTGCCGTCGATCTCCAGGACTTCACGCCGCCCCTGGGCACGGACCGGCTCGAAGGGCACCGGATTGTCCTTGCCCTGGCGGAAGAGGAAGGCCGCCCGCGGGGCCGTGGCCTCGCCATGGGCGAACACCTGGTTGACCGCCGCGACCATGGCAGCGGTGGAACGGAAGTTGGTGTCCAGCGAGTGCAGGTGGCCGGCATTGGCGCGACGCGCCTGCAGATAGGTATGGATGTCGGCGCCGCGGAAGGCATAGATGGCCTGCTTGGGATCGCCGATCAGGAACAGCCCGGTGCCCTCCCCCGCGCCATAGACGCTGCTGAAGATGCGGTACTGTACCGGGTCGGTGTCCTGGAATTCGTCGATCAGTGCCACCGGGAATTGCTCGCGGATCAGCGCCGCCAGCCGCGCGCCGGCGCCATCGGCCTGCAGCGCCCGATCCAGACGGGTGAGGATGTCGTCGAAACCCAGTTCGGCGCGGCGCAGCTTCTCGCGCTCGAATTTCTGCTGCACCCAGGCCGCCGCGTGCTCCAGCAGCGGCACCTCGGGGCTGGGCAGCTCGGCCAGTTGTCCGGGTAAGCGCGCCATGGCCGCCAGGGCCGGATGATCCGGCGGACTGGCCTTGGTCCAGACCTCGGCGAAGCCCTCCTCGGTCAGCCGGATAAAGCCGGTGCCGATATCCAGGTCCTCGCTGGCGGGGTTGTCCGCCCAGGCGACCAGCTTGTCGCACCAGGGCCCGAAGAATCGCTTCTGCAGCTTGCGACCGTCGACCACCTTGGCGTCGCAGCCGGCCTGGCAGAGGTCGCGCACCTCTTCCGCCCACCGGGCCCAGGGCGCCTTGAGTCGTGCCAACCGCTCGCGACGCTCCGTCAGGGCGGTGGCCAACAAGGCGGCCGGTTCACCCAGGGGCGCGCCCAGGGCCTCGCTCAGCAAGGGTCGCAGGCGCGCGGCCAGGGCGCGGGGCTCGCCCCAGTGCTCGATGACCCAGTCCAGCGCCTCGCCCTCCAGCGGATAGCAAAAGCGTCGCCAGTAGTCGCGCACCACCTGGGCGAGCAATTCGCTCTGGTCCTGCTCCAGGTTCTGCACGAACAGACTGCCGCTGTCGAAGGCGTGCTCGCGCAGCATGCGCTGGCACCAGCTGTGGATGGTGGAGACGGCCGCCTCGTCCATCCACTGGGCGGCGATGTCCAGGCGCCGGGCGCAATCGGCCCAGGCCTCGACCGGAAAGTCCTCGCGCAACTCGGCGAGCAGCGGATCGGGCGCGGCGATCTCGTCGCGGAAGAAACGCGCCGCCTCGGCCAGGCGATGGCGAATGCGATCGCGCAATTCCTGGGTGGCGGCCTCGGTAAAGGTCACCACCAGGATCTGGGGCGGCAGCAGTTCGCGGCCGAAGGCCGTCTCGGGCGTACCGTGGCCCAGCACCAGACGCACATAGAGTGCGGAGATGGTGAAGGTCTTGCCCGTCCCGGCGCTGGCCTCGATCAGCTGATTGCCCTGTAGCGGAAAGCGCAGGGCGAGCGGACGCTGATTCATGCCTGGCCCTCCCCGTCCACCACCTGCCAGCCGGCGGTGTGCACCGGCGCATAGAGGGTCTGGCACCAGCCGTCGAATTCCTCGTCGGCCAGCAAGGCGGCGAAGTCCGGATACTGCCGACGCAGCGCCGGATGGGTCGCCGCCTCGCCCTGATAGGCCTGCTCGGCCGCGGCCAGGGCCTTGTCCGGGTCATTGGCCAGCCAGGCGAAGGCGGTGCGCGGCGCGACGGGAAGCGGCCGCCGCTGCCCCAGGGCCCAGGCGTCCAGTAATTCGTTCAGCTGACGGCGGGCCAGCTCGGCGTCCAGTGGCGCCAGCAACAGGGTCAGATCGGTCGCCACCACCGCGGTGGTCAACTGCAGGCCACCGGCCGCGGCGACCAGATGCTGTACCCAGGGGCGCAGTAGCCGATGCCACTTGCGGGTGCGCGTATTGCCCAGGCCATTGGCCTGGGCGGTCAGGGCCAGCAGGCCCTCGGGACCGCGGCGCAGCCGTTCGAGGTTCGCCACCAGTTGCAGCTCGCGATGTTCGATATCCAGGGTCAGGGCCTCTTCCAGGGGTTCGGGCCAGCGCAGCGTCAGGGCCTCGACCTGGGCCACCACGGCGGGCAGCGGCTCGCGCAAGGCCCGCCCGGCTCGCTCGCCAAAACCCGCCAGCGGCAGCCGACCACTGCCGCGCAGGCGCTCGGCGGCGGCCATGAGCGCCTGATCCGCCTCGGCCGGCGCGGCCAGAGCCGCAGCCAGCAGGTCTTCGCCCAACTGGTAGCGGGTCAGGGCGTCCAGGCCGAAAGGCTCTTCGTCTTCCGCCGGCGCATCAGGCGCCGCGAAATGCACCTTGAGGCGATTGGCGAAAAAGAGGTCCACCGGTCCGCGCAGAAAGCGTGCGAGATCATCGAGGCCCAGGGGCTCTTCGGGCACCAGTGGCGGCAACAGCTCATCCTCGTCACGCGTGGTGCGGTCATGCACGCCCAGCCATTCGGCCGCGAAGCTGAAATAGCCGCGCTCGCCGCGGAAGTAGCGGGCACTGAAAGGCTGCAGGGGATGCTCCTGGGTTAGGGCCATGAGCAGGCGCTCCGGCTCCTCTTCATGCCCCGCCAGCCGCCAACCGGCCTGGAGATGGTCGCGCAACTGGGCGACCAGCACCGACGGCGGGCGCTCGCTGTTGTCGCGGATGCTGCGCCCCACCCAGCTGACATAGAACTGATCGCGCGCCGAGAGCAGCGCTTCCAGCAGCAGATAGCGGTCGTCCTCCCGTCGCGAGCGATCACCGGGACGGTAGTCCTGAGCCATGAGATCGAAATCCAGTGGCGACTGGATGCGCGGATAGGCGCCATCGTGCATGCCCAGCAGGCAGACCACGCGGAAGGGAATGGCGCGCATGGGCATCAGGGTGCAGAAATTGACCGCGCCGGCGAGAAAGCGCTGGGCCAGGCCCCCGCTGTCCAGCCCCGCCAGCCAGGCCTCGCGCACCACGGTGAGCGGCAGGTCTTCATCCAGCGCCACGTCTTCGCACAGTTCCAGCCAGCGCTCACGGAGATTTTCCAGCTGCTCCAGCAGGTATTCGTCGTGCTCGTCCTGGGCACTGAAGAACAGCGCCAGCAGCGCCTGCAGGCGGGCGCCCCACTCCGCCGGTCGCGCCGGCTGGGCCAGCGCCGCCTGGGCCGCGTCCAGGGCATCGAGCAGATCCACCAGCGGCCCGACCAGGGCCGCATCCAGGCCACCCACCTCGTCGAAGGGCTCGATATCGCCCAGGGCCGCGCCGCTGCCGACGGCGTAGCCCAGCAGCATGCGCCTCAGGCCGAACCGCCAGGTGTTCTGCGTCAGCCCTTCCGGCAGATCAAGGCGACTGCGCTGTTCGGCATCCAGCCCCCAGCGCACGCCAGCGCCTTCCAGCCAGAGGTGCAGGGTTGGCAGATCGCCCTCGCGCAGGCCGAAGCGGGCGCGCAGCGCTGGCACGTCCAGCAGGTCGAGGATCTCGCTCAGGGCGAAACGGCTGTCGGGCAGCTGCAGCAGGTGCTCCAGGGCGATCAGCAAGGGTTGGAAACCGCGCTGGTGCTGGTCGGCCAGGCTGAAGGGGATGAAGCGCGGATCGCCACGCTCGAGCTGGCCGAACACCGCGCGGATGTGCGGCGCATAGGCGTCGATGTCCGGCACCATGACGATGACGTCGCGTGGCCGGAGGCTGCTGTCGCTGTTGAAGCGCGCCAGCAGCTGGTCGTGAAGAATCTCCACCTCGCGCTGGGGGCTGTGGGCCACATGGAAGCGCATGGACCTGTCCCGCGCCGGATCGACCGCCGGCCAGCGCTCGCGGGTCTCGCTCAGCGGCCGCAACTCGAGGATGTCGTCCTGCAACTGGCCGAGCAGGTGCTGGGGTTCGGCCTCGGCGAAGAGGTCGATGCGCCCGCCATTGAGGTCCTCGAACAGGCGGCGATAGCCATCGGGTTCGTCGAATTCGTCCAGCAGATGGATGTAGTCGCGGCCCTGCTTGCCCCAGCTCGCTAGCAGCGGCTGGCCGTGCTGGTGCAGCGCCTCGGCATCCAAGGTCTGTGGCATGCCCGGCTTGCGCTGCTGGCGGCGATAGTTCTGCCGCAGCAGATCCTGGTCGGCGACGATGTCGGACCAGTGATGGCGACAGGGATTGTGCACGCAGAGCAGCACCTGGCTGAAGCGCGCCAGCGCGGCCAGGGCTTCGAGGGTCTGCGCCGGAATCGCCGACAAGCCAAAGATCACCACCCGCCGCGGCAGCCCGGCTGGCGGCTCGGTCGCCGCCTGCATGATCTCCAGGAAGCGCCGGTGCACGCCGGCGCGACTGCGGGCCAGACCGCCGTCGCCCACATCGTCCAGCAGCGCCCGCCACAGCTGCGCCTGCCAGCGGCAACTTTCCGGCAAGGGACGCCGGCCGTCGCGCAGGCTGGCCAGCAGATCGCGCCCCGCCGCCCAGTCGTTGAGCCAGTCGGCGCGATAGACCTGGTAGCCGTCATAGAGATCGGCCAGGCGCTCGGCCAGCTGATAGCGCTTGCGCAGATCGCCGTCATCGTCGAGAAAGCGCCGCAGCGCGGCGAAGTCCGATTGCAGGAGCAGGGTCGGCAGGAGCCGCATCAGGCGCCAGGTCAGGGGCGCGCGGTCCAGCGGCGAGGATGGCGGGACCTGGTCACGCCCCAATACCTGGCGATAGGTCCGCCAGAGGAAGGCCGCCGGCAACTGCACCTCGAGAGCCGCAGCGACCCCGCAGCCACCCTCATCATCACCGCGCGGATCCTCGGCCAGCGCCAGCTTGAGCCACTGGGCGATGCCATTGCTCTGCACCAGCACCTGTTCGTTTTCCAGCGGCGCCAGGGGATACCGCCGCATCCAGCCGACCGCCAGGCCACGCAGCTCCTCGAGCCGATTGCCATGTACCACCATGAATCCGGGAGTGAGCGCCTCGGACATCCTACGCCTCGCTGTTCGCTATCTGCGGCCAGGGTAAGGATCACCCGCGCCAGACACCAGCCCGCAATGTGTTGACCGACGCATGACGCAGTGCACAGCCGCTCCGTCCACCCGCCTATCGCGGGACTCGAGCCGGTAGACTCAGCCGCTATCGGCCGCCGGCCTTCGACAGGATGTTTTCATGCGTTTCCTCGTTGCCCTTCCCCTGCTCCTGGGCGCCGCCCTCGCCCATGCCGACACCGGCGAGCCCGTCGACTGCGCCAGCCTGCAGGCGCAATTGCCCTTGCCGCTGCTCCAGCAGACCTCCAGCCTGCCCCTGGCCTATGCCCGGCAGATCGCCGGCGGCTGCGCCTTCACCGATCGCGACACCGGCCAGCCGGCCAACTACCTGCTGGGCCTGTCGGCGGGCTACGAGAATGGCGGTCGGGCGCTGCCCAAGCTGCGTCGGCAGGTGCAGTCCTTGAGCGAACAACTGGAGTGCAAGGCCATCGACGGCCTCGGCGAAGGCGCCAGCGCCTGCAGCAAGCCCTTGCTGGGCACCCAGGTGTTCTTCATCAAGCGCGACCGCATCCATACGGTGACGGCGTCCAGTCCGCTGGAATACGAGAAACCCGAGCTGGCGGCCAAGCTGCGCCAGGCGGCCCAGGCGACCGCCCAGGCCTGGGCGCAGCGGCTATAGGGGGAAGGCGCGCCCTAGTGGCCGCGCCGATTGAGGTCTTCCGAATAGAGATCGTCTTCCAGCTCATTACCCGGAATGGCGTGCTCTTCCGCCGCCCAGGCACCCAGGTCGATCAGTTTGCAGCGGTCGGAACAGAAGGGCCGGTTGGCGCTCTTCTCGCTCCATTCCACGGGTGCACCGCAGGTGGGGCAGTCCACGGTAAGAGTGCTCATGCTTGGCCTCCGTCAAGGGTCAGATAAAAGGAATGCAGGCGCTCCACTTCGGCGTGGAGCGCGGCGAGATCGCCGTCGTTGCAGATGACGTCATCCGCCTTGGCCAGCCGCTCGGCGCGCGGCAACTGCGCCGCCAGGATGGCCCGCACCTGGACTTCGTCCACCCCGTCACGGCGCATGGCCCGTTCGAGCTGCAGCGCTTCCGGCACGTCTATCACCAGCCCCCGCCGGACCAGCGCCCGCTGCCCGGACTCGAACAGCAGCGGCGACACCAGGATGGCATAGGGCGACTCGGCATCAGCCAGGGCCGCCAGGATTTCCTGGCGAATGAGGGGATGCAGCAGGGCTTCCAGCCAGCGCCGCTCGGCCGGATCGGCAAAGATCGCCGCTCGCAGCGCCGCTCGATCCAGGCTGCCATCCGGCTGCAAGACAGCGGGCGAAAAATGCCCGGCGATCTCGGCCAACGCCGGTCGTCCTGGCTCCACCACCCAGCGGGCGGCCTGGTCGGCATCGACACAGGTGATGCCCAGTTGGGCGAAATGCTCGGCAGCGGCACTCTTGCCACTGCCGATGCCCCCAGTCAGGCCGAGGGTCCAGGCAGAAGTCATCGGAATCCGGCGAAGTTCAGGTACAGGCCGGTTATTTGATCACCCCAGAGCAAGGCAATCCACCCCGCCACGGCGAGATAGGGACCGAAGGGCAAGGGCGTGCTGCTTTCCGCCCGCCGCAGCCGCAGGGTGATGACGCCCAGAATGGCGCCCACCAGCGACGACAGCAGGATGGTCAGGGGCAGGATCTGCCAACCGCCCCAGGCGCCGAGCAGCGCCAGCAGCTTGAAGTCGCCATAGCCCATGCCTTCCTTGCCGGTCACCAGACGGAACAGTTGAAATACCAGCCAAAGACTTAGATACCCCGCCACGGCGCCCCAAACCGCATCGCTTAGGTTGGTGAACAGCCCGAATTGATTGGCGATCAGACCCAGCCACAACAGCGGCAGCACGATGACATCCGGCAACAGCTGGTGATCGGCATCGATCAGACTGGCCGCCAGCAATCCCCAGGTCAGCAGCAGAAAGGCCCCGCCCTGCCAGGTCACGCCCAGGTGCCAGATGACCCAGGCCGACAGCAGTCCACAGGCCAGCTCCACCAGCGGGTAACGCAGGCTGATAGAGGCCTGACAGCCCTTGCAGCGACCGCGCAGGAGCAGATAACTCAGCACCGGCACGTTTTCCCAGGGCCTTACGGCGCGCTGGCAGTGGGGGCAGCGGGAAGCAGGTCGCGCCAGGTTGAAGGGGGCGACTGCCGGCTCGGCCGGCAGCTCCAGTACTTCACGCGCCTCCGCCTGCCAAGCCCGCCTCAGCATCACCGGCAGGCGATAGACCACCACATTGAGAAAGCTGCCCACCAGCAGCCCCAGAACCAGCGCGCACAGCGCCGCGGCCAGCGGCGCGCCGGCCAAGAACTCCAGCAGCGCCATCAGACCACCGAGCCGAGCTGGAAGATGGGCAGATACATGGCAATGATCAGACCACCCACCAGAACCCCCAGGACCGCCATGATCATCGGCTCCATCAGGGTGGTGAGGTTGTCGACCATGTTGTCGACCTCGTCCTCATAGAAGGTCGCGACCTTGGACAGCATCTCGTCCAGGGAGCCCGACTCCTCACCGATGGCCGTCATCTGGATGGCCATCGAAGAGAACACCCCGGTGGTACGCATGGAGAAGTTGAGCTGCATACCGGTGGACACATCGCCCTTGATCTTCTCCACGGCGTTGCGGAATACCACGTTGCCGGTCGCGCCGGCCACTGAATCCAGGGCATCCACCAGGGGGACACCCGCCGCGAAGGTAGTGGCCAGGGTCCGGGCATAACGGGCGATGGCCGACTTGTAGAGGATGGAGCCAACCAGCGGGATCTTCAGCAGTCCGCGGTCCGTCGCGTCGCGGAATTTCTCCGACTTCTTGTAGAAATGGCGAAGGACGAAAGCCAGCACAAAGAGCCCGCCCAGTACCAGCAACCACCACTCCTGCAAGACCTCGGAAATCGCGATGACCATAAGGGTAAAGGCCGGCAACTGAGCACCGAAACCTTCGAACACCGACTGGAATTGGGGCACTACCTTGATCAACAGAATGGCCGACACGATCACCGCGACCACGATCACTGCCGCAGGATAGGTCATGGCCTTCTTGATCTTCTTCTTCAACGCCTCGGTCTTTTCCTTGTAGGTGGCTACCCGATCCAGCAAGGTCTCCAAGGCACCTGATTGCTCACCGGCATCCACCAGATTGCAATAGAGATCGTCGAAATACTGCGGCTGCTTGCGCAGAGAGTTGGCCAGGCTATTACCGGCGGCGACGTCCTGCTTGATGTCGTCGACCAGCTTGCGCATGTTGGGATTGTCGAAGCCCTCGCCAATGATGTCGAAGGCCTGCAGCAGGGGCACACCGGCGCTCATCATGGTCGCCAGCTGTCGGGTGAACAGGGCGATATCCATGGGCTTGATCTTCTTGCCCTTGCCGAACAGCGACACTGACTTCTTGCGCACCCGGGTCGGATTGATGCCCTGCTTGCGCAACTGCGCCTTGATCAGGGCAGGATTCAGGCCCGTCATCTCGCCTTTCACCTTGGTCCCTTTGCGATCGGTCCCCTCCCAGGTGAAGCTGCCCATCTTGATAGCTTTATCGGCCATGGCCTCGACTCGTCAAAGGCTCGGCCCGCCGTGGCGGACCCGTCAAAAGAATGCTCTATGCAGAGCCGGTTGCGGCTTTAAAGGCAAGCATCGCGCCAAACAGCGACAGTTACCGCGCCCTGACGTATCCGAGGCTTGCAACGATGATCACCTCGCGCTCCACTCCAGTCCCCTCTCCCTCCGGGAGAGGGCTAGGTGAGGGAAGCCGTTAATCCTTGGTGACCCGATTGATCTCTTCCAGACTGGTAATCCCCTGCATCGCCTTCACCAGCCCCGACCGCCGCAGATCATTGAAACCCTCTTTACGCATCCGTGCCGCAATCTCGATGGAGTTGCCCTCCTCCATGATCATCTGCTGCAGCGCCGGGGTGATCTTCACCACCTCGTAGATCCCCACCCGCCCGCGATAGCCCGCATTACAGTCTTCGCAACCGATGGATTGGTAAAGGGTGAAGCTACCGATCTCTTCATCCCCGAACCCTTCGGCCACCAATGCCTCACGCGGCACCTCATGGACTCGCTTGCACTTGTTGCACAGCTTGCGTGCCAGCCGCTGAGCGATGATGAGATTGACCGAGGTCGCGAGGTTAAAGGCTGGCACCCCCATGTTCCGCAAGCGCGTCAGGGTTTCCGCCGCGCTGTTGGTGTGCAGGGTCGACATCACCATGTGACCGGTCTGGGCTGCCTTGATGGCAATCTCCGCCGTTTCCAGGTCCCGGATCTCACCCACCATGATCACGTCAGGATCCTGACGCAGGAAGGCCCGTAGCGCCTGGGAGAAGTCGAGTCCCTGACGCGGATTGACGTTGACCTGGTTGATGCCTTCCAGGTTGATCTCCACCGGATCCTCAGCAGTGGAAATATTGATGTCTTCGGTATTGAGGATATTGAGCCCGGTATAGAGGGATACCGTCTTGCCCGAACCGGTCGGCCCTGTCACCAGGATCATCCCCTGCGGTTGCTTGAGCGCCTGCAGATAGAGTTCCTTCTGAACATCCTCGTAGCCCAGGGCGTCAATGCCCATCTGGGCGCTGGAGGAATCCAGAATCCGCATCACGATCTTCTCGCCCCAGAGAGTAGGCAAGGTGTTGACCCGGAAGTCGATGGATTTGGTCTTGGACACCTTGAGCTTGACCCGGCCATCCTGGGGCTTACGGCGTTCGGAAATATCCATATTGGACATCACCTTGAGCCGCGCCGAGATCCGCGATACCAGTTGCACCGGCGGGCGCGCCGCCTCGTGCAGAACGCCATCGGTACGGAAACGTACACGGTACATCTTTTCATAGGGCTCGAAGTGCAGGTCGGACGAACCCTTTTTGATGGCATCGAGCAACATCTTGTTGACGAACTTCACCACGGGCGCATCGTCGGCATCGGAACCGGCTACGGCTTCTTGCGCCCGTTCTCCACCCTCAGCTTCCAAATCGAGATCCAGATCAGACAACTCCAGCCCGCCAGTTCCCGTATCGAGGTACCGCTCGATGGCCTGATGTAGCTTGTCATCTTCGACCAGCACCACCTCGACCGCCAGCTTGCTGCCGAAGGACACATCATTGATGGCCTGCTGGTTGGTAGGATCGGAAAGCGCGATGAAAAGCTTGTTGCCTCTCTTGCTTAAAGGCAGGAAGTGATGCTGCTGCATCAACTTCTCGTTGACGATGTCCTTGGGCAACTGCTCCTTGTCGATAGCCGCCAGATCGAGAAAGGGCACACCGAACTCCTGAGCCGCCAATTCCGCCAGCGGTCGACTCTGCACCAGTCGCTGCTGAACGAGATAGGTCACCAGTGGCACCTTGGCCTGCTTGGCCTTGACGACTGCTTGCTGCGCTGCCGCCTCCGCCAGCAACTGCGCATCCACCAACTGGCGCGCCAGTCCCGACAGCATCACCGTCTCGTTCATCGTCATTCCCACCCTTGGCTACAACAGGCGTTATAGCACCCTCCAGACCGCCCGCAAAATGGCGCCAGACAGCTGACATTTTTTGTCATCACCTGCCCTTTTGTTGACGCTTGGCACAAAGAAAACGTGCTGCAGTCGCCACTTTTCTTTGGCACGGCCTATGCTTAAGTCCTGACAGGCACGTTGGCCTGATCCAACCTCGGAGATTTGGAATGAAAGCTCAAAAAGGCTTTACCTTGATTGAACTGATGATCGTGGTCGCGATCATTGGTATTTTGGCAGCAATTGCGATTCCACAATATCAAAACTACGTGGCTCGATCGCAAGTAGCTCGAGTGATGTCGGAAGCTGGCAGCCTACGTACTGCTGTCGAAAACTGCGTACTTAATGGACGTACCACCGTCGGAACCGGTGCTGGTGAATGCGATCCTGGCGCTACTGGGTCCAACCTCCTTACTGGGGCAAGTCAGACCGGCGCTACTCTTCCTGCCAATACTGGCGTCCCGCAAGTAACTATTGGTACGAACGCAACGACCGCTTCCACCGTCGTAGCAAGCTTTGGAAACAACTCTGCACCCGTATTGGCTAGCACTGCCCTCACTTGGACAAGAGCTCCTGCTGATGGAACTTGGCGCTGCTTTACCACCGCCCCAGCCAACTTGCGCCCTGCAGGCTGCGCTGCTAGCCAGTAAAGATAAGCAAGGTCCTCAGCTCTAGGCTTTGCTAGAGAAGCAGACCTAAAAGCCCGGCAACTCTTAGCCGGGCTTTTTTATTGCAAAGACAAATCAACCAGCTCTTTCAATCACATCAAAGAGCAAATCAGCACCATGAAAAGCAAAAGCACCATAGCGGAAATTACCCTTTGGCTATCTCCATCGATAGCATTTTTATACATATACATTAATTTATTCCATGCATCCAAAAGCGTAATAATCCCACACTTTTTCTTAATTTTTATTCTCTGGCAATCAATAGTCGCCCTCAGAGTTTTAACTTGGCGCGCTTCTAAAATCTTAAGCCACCCTAGACGACGCCTCTTATCTTCAGCACTTACCGCACTCCCACCACTAGCACTGTCCCTCATCTACACCACAATCGTAATCGGTCTATTTTCATGGGGCAGGGTTATTACCTGGCCTCTCTTTGCGTCATACACAGGCAAACTCAGCATTTTTACAGAATCTTTAAATCTACCAAAAACCACAATTCTTGCAGCAAGCATACTTTTCATTTGCGCGACAGCAGTAGCATGCACCCTATCCTATATTGCAACACAAAGAGATTGGTGCCAAAGCCTATCAGATAAAATATCCATAACTGGCATCGTAACAATCATACCACTGAGCATCGCCCTAGCTTTAGCCACAAAACTTTATCTATCTAATATAGGTGGACTTCACCCACAAGAACCCATCGGTATAGCTTTCTTCGCTAGCGGGACTACATTATTGCAAAGCCATAACTTGGCATCCACACCATCAATTGATCAGAATGAAATCCAGGAGAGCTCAAAGTACACTCCCTCTACAAGCCACAAGAAAAGAAACCTTATCCTGATAATTGGAGATGCTTTAAGGCCAGACCATATGAGTATTTATGGCTACCCTAGAAAAACAACTCCAAACTTAATTGAAACCTCTAAAACCTACCAAACTTTAGTTTTCCATGGGATGAAAGCGGTTTGTGCGGAGTCAGCATGCGGATTGCTAGCTACTGCCTCATCGAGACCGCTCCATCTTATGCCGTCCAGACCTTTAACTCTAAGTGAAATAATGGTCAGAAACGGCTACATAACACGCTTGATTCTCAGCGGTGACCACACAAACTTTTACTCACTAAAGGAAATGTACGGCAGGACTGATATCTATCTCGACGGCACAAACCAAAAGGCTCACTACATAAACGATGACCTGCTGGTTTTAGAGTTCCTAAAGGACATCCCTCAGGACGACAAAAAAAAGCCCGCCTTCTTCCAATTCCATCTAATGTCGACCCACGGATTAGGACTTAGGCAAAAGATCAACGAGAAATTTTTGCCAGCATCCAATTACTATGGGTGGCAAGCACAAAAAAAAATTAGAATAGCATCATCCGCCGAGGACGCCCAGAAGGCCACTAACTATTACGACAACGGCGTACTGCAGTTCGACGCCATAACAAAAGAGATACTTGAATTACTCGAACAGAAAGGCTATTTAGAAAACTCTACCATCGTCCTCACCGCCGATCATGGAGAAATGCTAGGAGAACACAATTTTTTTGGCCACCAACGCAGTACTTACGAAGAAGTACTCAACATCCCCTTCATAATCCAACGCAGGGGTTATACCGAAAAAGGGCTTCCCCCCTGGCCAATTGCATCTCAAATCGATATAGCACCAACAATACTTAAAGAGCTCGACATACCAGCACCAACCACATGGAAAGGCATTGCACTTCAGAACCCTCCTGAGGATAGATTTATTCACTTTCAGCAAGCATCAGAAGCCGGAATATATTTATACAAAACACAAGAACCGCCAGTGAAGTACACAAAAAACCTTTCAACTAAAGAGGAAACGCTAATTACTCTTGAGGAAGCCTCTAAGGAAGGCACCAAGGCGGCAAAATTGAAAGACCGCGAATTGACCAATAAGTTACAAGAAGAAATAATGAAAAGTGGCCTCTCGGAGCAAAACGGCGCACCCTAGCAAAGCTTGAAAAAGCTATACCATCCAACTCCACAACCGACGCAAAGTTCTTCTTTGCGCGAGCTCATTTACTTCTACTGAAATATGGACGCTATGGCATCCCCTTCCCCCCAAACGCCCCCACCACCGTCCCCGTGCTGAAACTCGCATCCTCTTCCGCCAACGCGACATACAGCCCCGCCAACTCCGCCGGCTGCCCGGCTCTGCCCAGCGGCGTATCCTGCCCAAACTCTTTCATTTGCCCTTCCAACTGACCACCCGCCACCTGCAGCGGCGTCCACACCGGACCCGGCGCCACGGCGTTGACGCGGATGCCCTTCTTGGCCAGTTGCTTGGCCATGCCCTTGCTGAGGTTGAGGATGGCGGCCTTGGTCGCGGCGTAGTCGATCAGTTCTTCGCCTGGATCGTAGGAATTTACCGAGACGGTATTGATGATGCTGGCGCCCGGCGGCAGGTGCAGGATGGCAGCCTTGCTGAAGCGGAAGACGTGATAGACGTTGGTTTTGAAGGTCCGGTCGAATTGCTCGTCGGTGATCTCGAGGATGTCGGCCTTGCTCTGTTGATAGGCGGCATTGTTCACCAGCAGGTCCAGGCCGCCGAGTTGCTGGATGGCCTTGCTCACGACGTCTTCGCAGGCCTCCTGGGTACGGATGTCAGCCGGTAGGGTGATGGCCTTGCGACCGGCTTCCTGGATCAGCTTGACCACTTCCTGAGCGTCGGATTCTTCGGAAGGGTGGTAGTTGATGGCCACATCCGCCCCTTCCCGGGCGAAGGCGATTGCCACGGCGCGGCCGATACCGCTGTCCCCGCCGGTGATGAGGGCCTTGCGCCCGGCCAGGCGACCCGAGCCGTGATAACTGGTCTCGCCATGGTCAGGACGCGGCTCCATCTTGCTGGTGAGCGCCGGCCATTCCTGGCGCTGCTCCTTGAAAGGCTCGCGCGTGTACTTGGTGCGCGGGTCCTGCAGGGGCTTGGCGGGACGAGTCGCACTGCTGCCTTCCTGGGCGACGGCAGCGCCTGAAGCAGCGGCGGCGAGCCCCACGGCGGAGCCGACGAGTACGTTACGACGGGTAAGGGAGTAATCGGTCATCGAGGCTCTCCGCATGGACAGCTATCTATTGGCAGGATCATGGGGTCGAAGCTGCGGCAAGGCTGGATCCGCGAAGGTTTAGGTATGACGACTCGCGTAAAGGTTTCCCGAATGCATGCTGCTCTGACCGCTGACCTTCGCGCGCAAAAATCATGTCAGGCCGAGAAGCATTGACGAATCGCGAAATCAGGGGCGCGCAGCAGTGCGACACATCGCCACAGGGCTTCGCGCATGAGCGGCCAGCAGGCTTGCACAGCAGATGACCGAAGACTTATCATTGAAAGCTTCGTGCCGGTGTAGCTCAGTTGGTAGAGCGGCGCATTCGTAATGCGAAGGTCGTAGGTTCGACTCCTATCTCCGGCACCATCCCTCCGCTTCATCCCTCCTCGCTCTTTTCAAAGCCTTCAAGGCCTTAGCCGCCTTGGGCCGCGTCTTTCTGCGCTCCTTTCCGATCTGCACCTTGCGTGCGAGCCGACGGCAAACGCCGGAGCAAACTGGCGGCTCCCTGTCCCTCGGCTACTCTTACCCAGCGCATGACAGTGCCTTACACCGCCTGATTTCGGCTTGCTTGACGGGCGGCAACACCTGAACGGCGGCTGACCAAAGGGTCGAATATCCAGCCCCTCTGTGGCACCATACCGCGCTGCGAAATCCCGCAATTTCTGCAATCCATCAGCCTGCTGCACGGATGCCTGTCCGTTGCGGAGCATGAGGCTGGCGACAGGCACGTTGAGAGAATAACCACGATGAGCCGCTCTACTGAGGTCGTGAGATGAAACTAACGAAGTATCTAAAACCAACCGGTTGGCTTCTGGCCGGTGCCGCCGCGCTGCTGCTCAGCGGGTGCGACGCCGTGCTGCTGGATCCGAAAGGCTCCATCGGCGTGCAAGAACGCAACCTCATCTACACAGCGTTCGGCCTCATGCTGATCGTGGTGATCCCGGTCATCGTGATGACCTTCCTGTTCGCCTGGAAGTACCGCGCTACCAACAAGGAAGCCAAGTACACCCCGAACTGGGCTCACTCCTACAAGATCGAAGCCGTGGTCTGGCTGGTCCCCCTGGCCATCGTGGTGTTCCTGAGCATCCTGAACTGGAAGACTTCCCACGAGCTGGATCCCTTCAAGCCGCTCGACCATTCCGAGCAGCCGCTGGTGATCGAAGCGGTCTCGATGGACTGGAAATGGCTCTTCATCTATCCCGAGCAAGGCATCGCTTCGGTGAACGAGATCGCCATCCCGGTGAATCGTCCGGTGCAGTTCAAGATCACCTCCGAGTCGGTCATGAACACCCTGTCGATCCCGGCCCTGGGCGGCATGATCTACGCCATGTCCGGCATGCAGAGCCAGCTGCACCTGATCGCCGATCATCCCGGCGAATTCGAAGGTCGCTCGGCCAACTACAGCGGCGCCGGCTTCTCCGACATGATCTTTGCCGTGCACGCGGTACCCACCGCCGGTGATTTCGACGCCTGGGTAAACAAGGTCAAGCAGTCGGGTGGCAAGACCCTGGACCAGGCGAGCTACACCGAGCTGGCCAAGCCCAGCGAGAAGCAGCCGGTCGCCTACTACTCGACGGTCGAGCCGGATCTGTTCAGAACGGTCATCAAGAAGTTCATGAAGTCCGACTTCAGCAAGCAGACCGATCACGTGATGGACATGAGCCAGCACGGCGGTCAACACGGTACCGAGGAATAAGTCATGTTCGGTAAATTAACTCTCGCGGATATTCCGTATCACGAGCCGATCATTCTCGTAACGTTCATCGTGGTCGCCCTGGGCGGCCTGGGACTGGTGGGAGCGATCAGCTACTTCGGCAAGTGGGGCTACCTCTGGAAAGAGTGGCTGACCACCGTCGACCACAAGAAGATCGGCGTGATGTACTTCATCGTCGCCCTGATCATGCTGCTCCGTGGCTTCTCCGACGCCATCCTGATGCGTAGCCAGCAGGCCATCGCCTCCGGCGGGGCCGAGGGCTACCTGCCACCCCATCACTACGACCAGATCTTCACCGCCCACGGCGTGATCATGATCTTCTTCGTGGCGATGCCGTTCGTGGCCGGCCTGATGAACGTGGTGACCCCGCTGCAGATCGGTGCCCGCGACGTGGCCTTCCCCTTCCTGAACTCGCTGAGCTTCTGGCTGTTCGTGGCCGGTGCCGTGCTGATCATGATGTCGCTGTTCGTGGGCGAATTCGCCGCGACCGGCTGGGTGGCCTATCCGCCGCTGTCAGGCATCCAGTACAGTCCAGGCGTAGGGATGGACTACTACATCTGGGCCCTTCAGCTCTCCGGTATCGGGACGACCCTGACCGGCGTCAACTTCTTCGTGACCGTGCTGAAGATGCGTACCAAGGGCATGACCCTGATGCGCATGCCGATCTTCACCTGGACCTCCTGGTGTACTGCCATCCTGATCATGGCAGCCTTCCCGATCCTGACCGTGACCCTGGCGCTGCTGACCCTGGACCGTTACCTGGGCTTCCACTTCTTTACCGCGGAAGCCGGCGGCAACCAGATGATGTACACCAACCTGATCTGGGCCTGGGGCCACCCCGAGGTATACATCCTGATCCTGCCGGCTTTCGGCGTGTTTTCGGAAGTGACCTCCACCTTCAGCAAGAAGCGTCTGTTCGGCTACGTCTCGATGGTCTGGGCAACGGTAGCCATTACCGTGCTGTCCTTCATCGTCTGGCTGCACCACTTCTTCACCATGGGCTCGGGCGCTAACGTCAACGCCTTCTTCGGCATCGCGACCATGATCATTGCGATCCCGACAGGAGTGAAGATCTTCACCTGGCTGTTCACCATGTATCAGGGCCGCATCCAGTTCACCTCGCCGATGCTCTGGACCCTGGGCTTCATCGTGACCTTCAGCATCGGCGGCATGACCGGCGTCCTGCTGGCGGTACCGGGTGCCGACTTCGTGCTGCACAATAGCCTGTTCCTGATCGCCCACTTCCACAACGTGATCATCGGCGGCGCCGTGTTCGGCTACTTCGCCGGCATGATCTACTGGTTCCCGAAGGTCTTCGGTTTCAAGCTGAACGAGAAGCTGAACAAGCAGGCCTTCTGGTGCTGGCTGATCGGCTTCTATGTCGCCTTCATGCCGCTGTACATGCTGGGCTTCATGGGTATGACCCGTCGTCTGAACCACTACGACAACCCCGACTGGCACCCCTTCCTGGTGACCGCCGCCATCGGCGCCGGCATCATCGCTCTGGGCATCCTGAGCCAGCTGTGGATGTTCTACGTCAGTATCCGCGACCGCAATCTGCCGGAGAACGTGGACGTGACGGGCGATCCGTGGGATGGCCGTACCCTGGAATGGTCGACCTCTTCGCCGCCGCCCTTCTACAACTTCGCTGAAGTGCCAGAAGTGCACGACATCGACGCCTACTGGGGCATGAAAGAGAAAGGCATCACCGAGAAGAAGGATGCGGACTACAAGCAGATCCACATGCCGCGCAACACCGGCGCCGGTATCGTGATCAGCCTCTTCGCCCTGATCCTCGGCTTCGCCCTGATCTGGCACATCTGGTGGCTGGCCATCGCCAGCTTCGTGGGCTGCATCGTCACTGCGGTCGTCCGCAGCTACGACGACGACGTCGACTATTACGTACCAGCGGAAGAAGTGGCACGCATCGAAACCGCGCGCATTCAGTCCCTGGCGAAATTGAAGCAGGCCTAACCCAATGGCGAATCAAGTTATGCATAACGAAGTCGCCCATGCCGAGGAGCATGGGCACCACGACGCCGGATCGATGAAGACGTTCGGCTTCTGGTCCTACCTCATGACCGACTGCATTCTGTTCGGGACGCTGTTCGCGACCTATGCAGTCCTGAGCGGGGCCCATGCCGATGGCCCCTCCCAGAAGGACATCTTCGAACTGTCGTTCGTCCTGGTCGAAACCTTCCTGCTGCTGTTCTCCAGTATCACCTACGGCTTCGCCATGATTGC
>Ga0153990_1000021_pt1 | contig 86576 bp, 85 predicted proteins | sample TSNC074MetaG_FD_104739 | JGI IMG/M metagenome (GOLD analysis project Ga0153990, IMG submission 104739) | Attine ant fungus gardens microbial communities from North Carolina, USA - TSNC074 MetaG | ecosystem: Host-associated > Fungi > Mycelium > Unclassified | place: USA: North Carolina, Jones...
ACCACTGGCTGAACAGTGCCCGTCCCTGGCGATCCTCTTCGCTCAGGGCCAGCCGGCTGCTGCCGCCGGCTTCGCCAGGGCCGATCTCGGCCATGGCGGCAAGGCTCTGCCAGAGACGCTCGCCATCGATTCGATACATGGTGGATTCCTTGTGTTCAGGCGGGAGAGACATGGGCGGTCGCTTCCCTGCGGCGCGCCAGAGCGGCCACGCACAGCAGCGACAGACCGGCCAGCAGGGAGTAGAAGACCGCCAGTGGCCACCACTCGCCCGTGAAGCGGTGAGCCAGCAAGGTGCCGATCATGGGTGTGAGGCCACCGGCGATGGCGCCACAGATCTGGTAGGCCATGGAGATGGCGGTGTAGCGCACCCGGGTAGCGAAGACGCCACTGACGAAACCGGCGATCACCGCATAGAAGGACGCCATGCAGGCCGCCGCCAGGGCGATTCCCAGCACGATCAGCGGCGCCGAGCCGGTCTTGACCAGCACGAACATCGGATAGGGCGAGGCCATGGCCAGGGCTGCGATCAACAGCAGGAAACGGGCGCTGCCCAGGCGCTCGGCGAACAATGCGGCCAGCGGCTGGACCAGGAACTGGATGAGGGCGACGAACAGCAGGCAATCGAGGATCAGCGAGCGCGACAACTCCAGCACCTGGGTGGTGTAGCTGAGCATGAAGGTGTTGGTGAAATAGACGCCGGCGATGCCCAGGGTGTTGGCACCGATGCACAGCAGCAACGGACGCCAGGCGCTGCGCAGCACCTCGGCTGCCGGCGCCTTGACCGTTTCCTGGCGCTCCTTCATCTCGGCGAATTCGGGGGATTCATCCACGCCCAGGCGGATGGCCAGCCCGACCACCAGCAGCAGCGCGCTGGCCAGAAACGGCAGGCGCCAGCCCCAGCTGAGCAGGTCCTCTTCCGGCAGGCTGGTGACGCTACGAAAGGCAATGATCGACAGGATCAGGCCGGCCGGGCTGCCCCATTGGGCGAAGGAAGCGAAAAAGGTACGACGGCCCGCAGGTGCATGCTCGCCGGCCATCAGCACGGCGCCGCCCCATTCGCCCCCCACGGCAATGCCCTGCACCACCCGCAACAGGATCAGCAGGATCGGCGCCCAGACGCCAGCCTGGCTATAGGTGGGCAGAATGCCGATGAGCACGGTGACCACGCCCATCATCAGCAGGGTGACGATCAGGGATTTCTTGCGGCCGATGCGGTCGCCGATATGGCCGAAGACCAGGCCACCCAGAGGTCGGGCGAAGAAGCCTACGGCGAAGGTCCCGAAGGCAGCCAGGGTGCTCAGCAAGCGGTCTTCGGAAGGAAAGAACAACTGACCAAAGACCAGCGCGGCGGCCGTGGCGAAGATGTAGTAGTCGTACCACTCAATGGTGGTGCCCACGAAGGCAGCGGCGGCGGCGCGTCTGGGTTGGCGACGAGGAGAGGTGGACGGCATGCAGGGTGCTCCTATCGACTGCCGGAAAGAGAGGCGGCGCGGCGGATGGGAAGGCCGGACGCACGGAGAGCAATGGGCAGGGGCGATCAGGGCGACATGGACGCAGCACTCCTGGGGTATCGTTCTTGTTGGGCAGGAGAGGAAGAAGGATCGAGGACGCTCTAGGGCGCCTTGACGTCGTTATCCCTTGGCGGGCTAAGATTAGTCAATTTTCTAATTCTTATACTTATCTATAAGCATGGATAATAATCAGGATGAACCGCTCTCCCCCGCGCCCTTGCCCGAGGGCCGGCGTTTTCTCAACGATCGGCTGGACTGGAATCTCCTGCGCACCTATCTGGTGATCGTCCAGGAAGGCAGCGTGAGTCGTGCGGCCGCACGGCTGCACCTGACTCAGCCAGCCGTGAGCCAGGCCCTCAAGCGGCTGGAGGAACAACTCGATCGCGCGCTGATCATTCGCCGTGGGCCGCGCTTCGCTCTCACCGAGGCCGGCGAAGAGGTAGCCCGGATCGCCAGCGACCTCTATGGCAACGTCTCCCGCCTTGGCGCTGCCTTGGAGCGCTCGACGGAAACCGTGGTGGGCAAGGTGCGGATGCTCACCATCAGCCGCATCCAGTCGCGCTGCTACGACGACTTCCTCGCCGACTTCCACCGTCGCTTTCCACGGGTGGAACTGGAGATCGATGTGATGCGCAGCTCGGACATCATCAGCTCCCTGCTGCAGAAGACCGCGACCCTGGGCCTCGCCCTCTGCCGTATTCCTCAGCCCAAGCTGGAACAGCGCGTGCTGTTGCAGCAGCGCTACGCCTTCTTCTGCGGGCGCCGCCATCCCCTGTTCGGGCGCAGTGGCCTGTCGCTGGCCGATCTGCAGGGAGAAAACTTCGTCAGCTTCACCAGCGACCAGATTGGCGGCAGCCTCTCGCCGCTCACCATCTTTCGCGATCAGCAGGGCTTCACCGGACGTATCGTGGCCTCCTCGCCCAGCCTCGAAGAAATTCGCCGCCTGGTCGGCGCCGGTTACGGCATCGGCTGTCTGCCCCAGCATGTGGTGGCCGACGAGGTGGCTGCCGGCGAACTCTGGCGCCTGCCGCCCAGCGAGGGCGTGGCCGATGTGGACGTGCACCTGCTCTGGCACCGCGAGCAGCGCATGACCCAGGCGGAAACGGCGCTGCTGGAAGGCTTCCAGCATCTGCTGGCGACCACCGAGGTGGCCGCGCGGCTCTAGGCCTCAGGGCGTGGCATCGCTCGCATAGCAGGCCCAGGCCGGGCGGGTGGCCAGGCGTTCGAGATAGGCCGCGATGGCCGGGGCGGCGATGCGCTCCATCGGGGTGCTGCGCCAGCGGTGCAGCGACAGGCCCAGGGCGATGTCGGCCAGGCTGAAGGACTCGCCGGCCACATAGGGGCCGTGCTGCGCCAGGTGGGCTTCCAGAATGGCGATGCGCCCGTTCCAGGCGGCGATGCCTTGCGCCAGGCGTTGCGGATCGGGTTCCGGTGGCTGCTGCTTCACCAGCGCCAGATAGGCATAGCTCCAGGCCGGATTGAGTTCGCAGGCCTGCCAGTCGAGCCACTGATCGACCCGCGCCCGGGCGCGCGGAGCGGTGGGATACAGCGTCTCGCCGCCATGGGCGTTGGCCAGGTAGCGCAGGATGCTGTTGGACTCCCAGAGCACGAAGTCGCCGTCCAGCAGGACCGGGATCTGGCCGTTGGGATTCCACTGCAGGTACTCGGCGGATTGCGCCGAGCGAAAGCCGGCGCCCCAGTCCTCGCGCTCATAGCCCAGGCCCAGTTCATCGAGGCACCAGAGCGCCTTGCGTACGTTGATCGAAGAGACGCGACCAAGAATCTTCAGCATGCCGAGGCGACCTCCCGGGATGGATGGCTGAGATAGGGCTCGATATTGCCGAGCGCGCGCTGCACATAGTCCTCCTTCTCGCCCACCGGTGCCACGTAATGCAGCACCTCGGCCGCCGCGTCGCGGCCCAGCAGCCTGGCGATGGCCCAGGCCGCCAGGTAGCTGGAAGCCAGGCAGCCGCCGGCGGTGGCCAGGTTGCCGCGGGCGAAGAAGGGCTGATTCAGCACCTCGATGCCGGCTTCCTGCACCCAGGGCTTGGTGGTGAGATCGGTGCAGCCGGGTACGCCGTCGAGCAGGCCGAGGCGCGCCAGCAACAGGGTGCCGGAGCACTGGGCGCCGATCAGCTGGCGCCCGGGATCGAGCACTGCCAGCTGTTCCAGCAGCGCGGCGTCTCGCGCCAGTTCCCGGGTACGGCTGCCACTGCCCACCAGCACGGCGGTGCAGTCCGTCAGTTCGTCGAAGCCGGCCTGACGTTCCAGGCGAACACCGTTCATGGAGGTCACGAAAGGCGTGGGCGCCATTAGCGAGACCCGCCAGTCCGGGCGCCTGATGCGATTGAGCAGGCCCAGGGCGATCAGGGAGTCCAGTTCGTTGAAGCCGTCGAAGGTGAGGATGGCGAGGTGCATGGGAGCTACCAAGGGCTTGCTGTCGATCCAAGGATTCTTGGCCGCGACTCTGCCGTTCGACCAGATACAGTGCCGCACCGGGCTGGCCATACAGTCATGCCAATCATCGGCAAACCGCTCTAAGCCGGGCAACGACGACGCTGGAGCACTGGAAGCCATGGCACTTAGCCATTACAGTGACACACCCTGGCCGAGCCACCGGCCGATTTGTCATCGCCCATCGGCCTTACCCCCTTTCGAGATGTCGATGGACAACGAGATTCGTTATGAACAGCACGTCCGGCGGGTGCTGCGCACGCCCCTGCTGGTGCTGCAGCCGCTGATGCTGGCGATGTGGCCGCTGACCCTGTGGTGCAATCCGCTGATCGGCAGTCCCTACAAGGGACGCTATTTCGCGCTGATGCTGCTGTTGCTGGCGATCAGCGCCCTGCTCAGCGTGGCGCGCAGCGCACGCATGATGAGTCTGACCTTTACCGGCAACATCTGGGCATTCGCCCTCGCCTTCCGCATCCAGATCCAGGATGGCGGCGCCGTGGGTCACTACTGGAACCTGCCCGTCGCCCTCATCATCATCCTGGGCACCTGCGGCCTGACCTACCGCCTCTCCCACTACCTCATCACCCTGGCCGGCGCCGGCTTCATCCTCTTCATCGGTCAGGACCGGTTGATACCCAGCGCGATGCCGGAGCAGTTGGTCGGGCTGCTGGTCAGTGTCGCCCTGGCAATCGGCATCGCCTACAACCACGCCAACAGCCAGTGGATGCGACGGACCTTCAGGCTCAAGGAGCGCTATCGGATTCTCGCGGAAACCGATGAACTCACCCGGATCGCCAACCGCCGCAAGCTCCTGCAACAGCTGGACGCGGCGCGGGGCGAGAGCGGACGGGAAGCCAGGCATTTCGTCATGCTCGACATCGACAACTTCAAGGAGATCAACGACCGGCACGGCCATCAGGTGGGCGATGAGGTGCTGGTCGCCACGGCGCGGGAACTCGATCGACTCGATCCGCGACTGGAGGGCGGCCGCCTGGGCGGCGAGGAATTCGGCCTGCTGATCCGCGGCCTCGATGAGGCAAGGATCAGCCACCTGCTGGAAACCCTGCGCGAGCGCCTGGCCGAGGCAGCCCCCTTGGGCATCCGCTTCAGCGCCGGAGCGCTGCGCCTCGCGCCGGAGCTGTCGCTCAACGAGCTGCTGCGCCGAGCGGATGAAGGCCTCTATCAGGCCAAGCGCCAGGGCAAGGATCAGGTGGTCTGGCCGCGCTAAAGGCGCTACTCCAGCTTTTCCACCTTTACTGCGGTGGTGCCGTCGTCGACCATGTCCACCCGCCGGGCAGCGGCGCGGGAGAGATCGATGATGCGGCCGCGGATATAGGGCCCGCGGTCGTTGATCCGCACCACCACGGCGCGATCATTTTCCAGGTTGGTCACCTTGACCCGGGTGCCGAGCGGCAGGGTCTTGTGGGCGGCGACCAGTTCGTTGTTGTTGAAGGTCTCGCCACTGGCGGTTTCCTTGCCGTGGAACTTGCGCGAGTAGAAGGAGGCCTTGCCGCGCTGTTCGAAGCCGGCTTCCTTCTTGACCGGTGCCGCGACGGTCTTGGCGTCCTTTTCCTGGCAGGCGGTGCAGGCAAGTATCAGAAGCAACACGAGGGATCTGGGACGGATGAACACGTTTCACCTTCCTCTTTTTCTTGGTTTTCGGGAAAGCAACGCTCGGGGAGTGGATTCAGCTAGCTCTGAACCCGGGCGCCCCCGGGAGGTTCGCCAGGGATGGCCAGCGGCCATCCTATCTGTGACGAGCCCCTCAAGACCGCCCTAGGGCGCCGGCAGCACGTACCTGAGGATGGCCACGAAATGCAGGGCGCTGCCGGCCATGACGAAGCCGTGCCAGATGCCATGCCAGTGGCGGAAGCGATCGTCGAAGACGAAGAAGAGGATGCCGACGGTATAGAGCACCCCGCCGGCCGCCAGCCAGGCGAAGCCCTCGCCGCCCAGGCGGTCCAGCAACGGCCCCACCGCCACCAGCACGATCCAGCCCATGGTGGCGTAGATCACCAGCGACAGGATGCGCGCCTCCGAACGCGGCTTGAGCTCCTGCGCCATGCCGATCAGCGCCAGCCCCCAGACGATGCCGAACAGCGTCCAGCCCCAGGGACCGCGCAGGGTCACCAGGCAGAACGGCGTGTAGCTGCCGGCGATGAGCAGGTAGATCGACAGGTGATCGAGCTTTTGCAGCAGGCGTTTCGCCCGCCCCTTCACGCTGTGGTAGAGGGTCGAGACACTGTAGAGGATCACCAGCGCGACCCCATAGATGGCCACGCTGACGATGCGCCAGGGATCGCCCTGCAGGCTGGCCAGTACCACCAGGGCAATGGCGCCGGCCAGGGCCAGCAGGGCACCGACCAGATGGGTCCAGGCATTGAGACGTTCGCCGTAGTACATGCGTCCTCCGGTGTAGGTCGCAAACGGGCTCAGGGTCTCGCCGAGCCCTCGCGACGGGCAGTGAGGCGCTCGTAGCGGTCGAGCAGCGGCTGGATGGAAATCCCGTGGACCGCGATGCTCAAGGCCACCACCGACAGGGTCAGGTCGACGATGGTCCCGGCCCAGTCGGCCGTGACCTGATGCGTGAGCGCGTAGCACAGATAATACAGGCTACCGATGCCACGGATGCCGAACCAGCCGATCAGCGCACCCTGGTGGCGATCGATGCGGGTGAAGGGCAGCATGCTCGCCACGCCCAGCGGGCGGATCACCACGAACAGCAAGGCGCCCAGCAGCAGCGCGCGGCTGTCCCAGTGGGTGATGAGAACCACGCCGAGCAGGGTCACCAGCAGCACCTCGAAGGAGCGCTCCACCAGGCTGCCGAAGGCGAGCATGTCGCCCATCATCACCCCGGCGGCCATGCGCGGCTCCTCGATGTCCTCGGCGTTGGCCACCGTGGCACGCTCCGGCGCTCCGGTGAGGTGACCGATCACCGGTTGCGCCAGTTGCTCGGAAGGCGTTTCCGCATTACCGGAGGTCTGTACCTCGGCCTGGCGCAGGCCCAGGCCGGCGGCGAACACCGCGAGAAAGCCGAAGGCGCCGATCTCGTCGGCCAGCACATAGGACAGGGCGATCAGCGCCAGGGCGAGGAAATCGTTGGGCGAGATGGTGCTGTCGCCATGCCGCGTGCGCAGGAAGATCATCAGCCGCCCGACCCCCTTGCCCATGGCATAGCCCAGCAGCAGGCCCGCCGGTACGCCCCAGACCACATTCTTGAGAAACCACTCCAGGGTCCAGCCCCACTGGAGTTCGCCATGCTGCAGGAGCAGCAGACCGAGCAGCACGAAGGGAAAGGCGGTGCCGTCGTTGAGTCCCGCCTCGCCGGAGAGACCGAAGCGCACCCGGTCGAAATCCTGAGCGTGGTTGACCTGCACCAGCCCGGCCAGCACCGGGTCGGTGGGCGCGAGGATGGCGCCGATCAGCAGGGCCACGCCCCAGGGCAGACCGAGCAGGTAGTGGGCGACCAGGCAGACCCCGGCGATGCTGAGGATCATCACCGGCCCGGCCAGCAGATAGGCGCCGTGCCAGGAAGAGCGATGAAAGGACAGGCGCAGCTTGAGGCCGCTGACGAACAGCGAAAAGAGCACCGCCACCTCGGTGAGGTGGCCGATCCAGGTCGCCGATTGCTGGAAGTCGACCTCGGCCAGGCCCAGGCCGATGGGGCTGATGAGCATGCCGAAGGCCAGGCAGACCACCGAGGTGGTGACCGGTAGCCAGCGCAGATAGGCGGAGGTCAGGGCGAGGATCATCAACAGCGATCCCAATACCCCGACCCAGACGAGAAAAGTCATGTGGGTAGCGTGATCCAGAACAGAGAAGGAAGAACGGGTAGCAGACGTCACCCTTCTGATGGAGACTGCGCCGGCGTAGCCGCGTGCCCCCTATCTGCCGAATGGCGCGCCTCCGGGTGACCCCGTGGCCCTGGCCGGGGTCCCATGCCCTATAGTCCCCAAGGAAAGCCCCTACCCGCATGAGCGATCACCGCCTCCGCAAGCAACGCCGCCTCGAACGCCTGCAGCGCTTCCTCGACTGGGCCGGCCGCACCCATCCCGACTTCGTAGCCAAGCAGCAGCACCAGGAACTCTGGTTCAAACCCTATTCGGGCTATCCCCTGCCGCACCTGGGTCGTATCGCCAAGGCCTTCTGGCTGGGTCTCGACGAAGCCACCGCGGTAGCCGTCGGCAGTGCGCCCGATCCCGACAGCCTGCTGGGCCAGACACTGCTCAATGCCGGCACGACCTTTGGCTATCCGGTGGACGTCTTCGGCAGCGAAAAGCTCTTTACCGGCGGCGCGGCGAGCGAATTGCTCGAACCCCACTGGGCGCTGAATCTGGCCGACAGCGCTTCGGCCGAGGCCTTTGCCGCCGCGGTCAGCGAGCGTCTGGGCGATGCGGTGCGCGAGCGCCTCGGCATTCTGGCGGCGCCCTTCGCCGAGATGGCTGACGAGGATCGCCAGCGGGTGCTGGAGCGGGTGCCCCAGGCGTTGATCCGCCTGGACGACTTTTTGCCGCGGGCGGTGGAGGTGCTCAACGAAACGCGCCACGAATTGAGATTCAACGTGGTGCTGACCCACGAGGACATTCGCCTGGAGATCCCCCGGCGGCTGGCGGCCAACCAGGGCCGACTGCTGAGTGACGCCGATGTCGCCGCGCTCAGGGCCGAAGCCGAGGCGGACCTGCACGAGCGTTTCGCCGTGCTGGTGGGCGAAGCCGATGCCCTGGACTTCGATCTGCACCAGCTGGGCACGCCGCGCCTGCAGGAGCTGATGCGCCTGGAAGCCGACAAGCTGCGCCGCGCGCTACGCCACGCCGTGACCCAGCAGCGCGAGAAGATGGCCTTCGCCGTGCTGCTGGAAAACAATCCGCGCTTCGGCCAGTACCACCAGAATTATCCGGCCCGCCGCCTGACCCGCACCTGGACCGCCCTGCTCGGCCCTACCAACAGCGGCAAGACCCACAGGTCCATCGAGGCCATGGCGGCGGTGACCCATGCCATCTACCTCTCGCCGCTGCGCTTGATGGCCCTGGAAAACCAGGAACGCCTGGAGTCCCTCGGCGTGCCCTGCTCGCTGGTCACCGGCGAGGAGGAGATCATCCGCCCGGGCGCCACCCACTTCTGCTGCACCGTGGAGGAATTCGCCCGCTTCCGCCGCCAGCAGTGGGAGGTGGTGGTGGTCGACGAGGTGCAGATGCTGGCCGATCCGCAGCGCGGCTGGGCCTGGGTCGATGCCCTGGTCAGCGCCCACACCAAGCGCCTGCTGATGACCGGCCCGGCGCTGATCGAACCCTCGCTGCGCACCCTCTGCGAGCTGTGCGAGGACCGCCTGGAGATCAAGCCCACCAAACGCCTGTCGCCGGTCACGGTGGCGCGCCACGCCACCACCCTGGAGCGCCTGGAACCGGGTTCGCTGCTGGTGGCCTTCAGCCGTCGGGTGGTGCTGGAACTCAAGGGCCTGCTGGAGATGGCCGGGCGCCGGGTGTCGGTGGTCTATGGCGCCCTCTCGCCGGAGGTGCGGCGGGAACAGGCGCGGCGCTTCCGCGAAGGCGAGACCGAGATCATGGTCGCCACCGATGCGGTGGGCATGGGCCTCAACCTGCCGGCCCATACCCTGTGCTTCTACACCGACGAGAAATTCGACGGGGTGGAGAACCGGCCGCTGCGGGTGCAGGAGGTCAAGCAGATCGGTGGGCGCGCCGGACGGTTCGGTCATCATGCCGAGGGCGAGATCACCGCGCTCGAACCCCATGTGCTGCGCAACATCAAGCGGCTGTTCCACAGCCCGGACGATCCGGTGGATTTGCACCAGTTCCAGGTGCGACCGAGCCTGGAACACCTGCGCGCGCTGTCCGAGTTCATGGAGGAACCCAGCCTGCTGCGCACCTGGCTGACCTTCAATCGCAACATCAACTATGGCGACGCCTTCGTCTCGGTACTGCCCGACGAGCTGGCCGAGTGGATCAAGCTGATCGACCTGCCCGGCATCGACTTCCAACTGCGCTGGATCTTCGCCTGCACGCCAATCCGTGGCGGCCTGGAAGGCCCGGCCAGCAGCCAGGCCCAGCGCTGGCTGCGCAGCGTCGCCCGTGGCGAGCCGGTGGATCTGCCGCGCATCCCCATGGGCACCGATCTCGCCGGACTGGAAAGCGCCCTGCACGTGGTGGAGACCTATCTGCACCTGTCCCGCAGCCTGCCCGAGCTGTTTCCGGCCCTGGAACGCGGCCAGGATCATCGCGACCTGCTTAACGACGCCATCACCCGGGAGCTGTCCCGCCGACGGCGGCCGCGTGGCCAGGAAAAGGGTCAGGGCAAGGGCGGCCGCCGCCAGGGACGGGGCGAGCGGCGCGGTGGGCGCTTCGGGCGTTAAGCGGATCGGGAGTCGCCGAGGGTCATGCTACCGATCGCGGCCATGGGCCGCTCCTACAGGGAAATGATGCTCCTGTAGGAGCGGCCCATGGCCGCGATAGTCCAAGCCAGAACGGCCGCATCGGCGGACCGCCATGGCCGCGATCATGGCCGCGTGGCCAGGAAAAGGGCCAGGGCAAGGGCAAAGGCGAGCGCCGCCAGGGACGGGGCGAACGCCGAGGTGGACGGTTCGGGCGCTAGGCGGCGCGGAAAGTCGCCAGCGGTTACGCTACCGATCGCGGCCATGGGCCGCTCCTACAGGCAAATGATGCTCCTGTAGGAGCGGCCCATGGCCGCGATAGTCCAAGCCAGAACGGCCGCATCGGCGGACCGCCATGGCTGCGATAAAGACAGTCGCTCCTACCGGGACGTCCCCAGCGGCGCCCGCGCCTTGAAGCTCCAGGTGAAGAAGAACTCCGCCACCTGCTCACCGCTTTCGTCGGTGCCGACGCTGCGCAGCTCGACCTGCTGCGGCTCGCCGGTCTCCCGGGCGCGCACCAGCGCCGCGGCGATGGCCGCGCCCTGGTCGCAGCGAAAGACGATGGTGCCCACGGCCTTCTTGCTGAAGGTTGCGCTCATGGCCACGACCAGCATGGCGTAGCGGCTGCCGGAACGGCGGATGTGCCGGTCGGCGAGGATGCCGGTGGAAAATTCCGCCGCCATGCCCTCCACCGCCCAGAACATGCTCTTGAAGGGATTCTGGTTCAGCCAGCCATGGGTGACCTGCATCTGGCAGCCGGCATCGTCCAGGTGGCGCAGGCGCAGGCCGGCGATCTTGGCGATGGGCACCTTGGTCCAGACGAAGAGATTGAACAGCAGTCGATTCATGGCGAGCGCATCCGGCAGCCTGGCCGGAGCGCCAGGTGCCCGCAGCTTAGCGCTTCGCCCCGGGCCGCTCCATGGCTGGCGGACGCGGCCCGGTAGACAGTTCGCGACCCCCGGGTCGCGCGGCCGGGGCGCCTCGCCGAAGAGGCGCCCGCGGGCCTTATAGCGGATTGGCGTTGAGTTGCTCGGCGTAGCGCCGGGTCATGAACACCGCGAACAGCAGACCGGCCACCGCCAGGCTGCCGCCCACCAGGCCGACGTAGGGCATGCCGACATGGGTCCCCACCACGCTGCCGAGTAGGGCGCCGCCGCCGATGCCGACGTTGTAGATCCCGGAGAACAGCGCCATGGCGACGTCGGTGGCGTCCTTGGCCAGGGCCAGCACCTTGGATTGCAGCGCCAGGCCGAAACTCATGATGGCGATGCCCCAGATGACGCTCAGGCCCTCCAGCATGAAGCTCCTCCAGGCGAACGGCAGCAGCAACAGCAGCGACAGGGCGATGCCAGCGATGGCCGCGATCAGGAAGCCATTGGGGAATCTCAGGCTGTAGCGGCTGAACAGCAGCGAGCCGATGACGCCGGAGCCGCCGAACAGCAGCAGCAAGGCGGTGATCTGCATACCACCCATGCCGGCCACCTCCACGGCAAAGGGCTCGATGTAGCTGTAGCCGGTGAAGTGGGCGGTCACCACCAGGGTGGTGAGCAGGTAGATGCACAGCAGCGCCGGGCGCTTGAACAGCACCGGCAGGCTGGCCAGGGAACCGGAGTTCTCGCTGGGCAGCAGCGGCAGGTTGCGCGCCAGCCAGAGCACCGTGCCCACCGCCAGCGCCGCGATGGCGACGAAGGTGTAGCGCCAGCCCAGCAATTCACCCAGCACCCGGCCCAGCGGGATGCCCAGCACCATGGCCAGGCAGGTGCCGGTGGCCAGCAGGCCGAGGGCCTGGGTCTGCTTGCCGGCCGGGGCGATACGCACCGCCAGCGAGGCGGTGATCGACCAGAACACCGCATGGGCGAAGGCGATGCCGATGCGGCTGGCCACCAGCACCTCGAAGCTCCAGGCCACCCCGGACAGGCCATGGCAGGCGATGAACACGATGAAGACGAACACCAGCAGCCGGCGCCGTTCGATGGAGCGGGTGGCGAGCATCATCGGCAGCGACATCAGGGCCACCACCCAGGCATAGATGGTCAGCATCAAGCCGACCTGCGAGGGGCGCATGTCGAAGCTGCGGCCGATGTCGCTGAGCAGCGCCACCGGGACGAACTCCGTGGTGTTGAAGATGAAGGCGGCCAGGGCCAGGGCGATGACACCGGACCAGCTGGGCTTCCGGGCTTCGGCGGTAGCATCCATGGGGGGTCTTCTACTCCAGAGCGAAAGGGTGGATGGCGACTTTCGGTCAGAAAGCCGACGACAAAAACCCACGAGCAAAGGCCTGGCCCGCCTGCGACGCCGGGTCGCGAGCGAGAAGTCTGCCGTAGGTAGGGATTGGAATTGAATGTAGTAAAAATTCTACGCTGTCGATTCGGACCATCACAACCTCCCGCAGTTGCGCCTGACAGCGGCAATCGCCTGGCCGAAGCGGCCAACCGCCTGATCGGTGGCGCTTTTTTACCCGGGAGCAGCACGCCGATCGCCTGGCGCTGCGACAAAACATCGCGAAACCTTTTGCCTGGACGAAGCTCCGAGCGAAACGCGCCGGACGATTGACCTTACCCCAGGGGCAAGCTCTAGCCTCGGCGTCACCAGCCCAGTCAGGAGCCTCCCCCATGCGTATCGTCCTCTCCTCCACCCTGCTCGCCCTCAGTCTGCTCGCCGGCGGCGTCGCCCAGGCCGCCGAGACCCAGCACCCGGCCCACCAGGACATGCAGAAGAGCATGGAGACCATGCACCAGGGCATGGAAGAAGGCCTCAAGGCCAAGGACCCGGACCTGGCCTTCGCCAAGGGCATGCTGGCCCACCACGAGGGCGCCGTCGACATGGCCCGCTATCAGCTGCAGCACGGCAAGGACCCGGAGATGCGCAAGCTGGCCGAGGACATCATCCAGGCTCAGCAGAAGGAAATCGACCAGCTCAATCGCTGGATCAAGGCCCACGGCAAGTAATGGCGCACCGCATCCGGGACTGGCACAGTGAGCCGCCAGTCCCGACGCGGAGTCCACCATGCTGATCGACCATCTGGATCATCTGGTCCTGACCACCATCGACCTCGCCGCCTGCGAGGATTTCTACACCCGGGTGCTGGGTATGCGCCTGGAGACGTTCGGCGCGGGGCGTAAGGCGCTGCGCTATGGCAACCAGAAGATCAATCTGCACGAGCGGGGGCACGAATTCGAACCCAAGGCGCACCTGTTGGTGCCGGGCGCCCTCGACCTCTGCTTCATCGCCCGGGAGCCGCTGGACCAGGTGATCGCCCATCTGCAGCGCGAGGGCTGGCCGATCATCGAAGGCCCGGTGGCTCGCACCGGCGCCACCGGACCGATTCGCTCCGTCTATGTCCGCGATCCCGACCTCAATCTGATCGAGATCGCCGAGTACCCGACCTAGGCTCTGCGCGAAAGGTCGCCGAGCGAAGGTCAGGCGAGGCGAAAAGAAGCCTGAGGAAGCGGAGTTTACGAGTGGTAAATGAGCATTCCGAAGGCGTTTTCAACGACGCATCACCGAGTGCAGGCACTTTTCGTACAGAGCCTAGCGCGGCCGACCGAACACCTGGGTCCAGTAGAGGCTGTGGGTGCTCCGCGGATTCAGGGCATAGGCCGCGCCCATTTCGGTGAATTCCGGATTCATCAGATTGGCGCAGTGGCCCGGACTCGCCAGCCAGCCCTGCATGGCCTGGCTGACCGAACCGGCGCCCGCGGCGATGTTTTCACCGATGCGGGTCCAGCCGTAGCCCTGTTTGCCCACCCGCTCGGCCACGGTGCCGCCGCCGGGGGCGGTATGGGAGAAGTAGTCGCGACCGGCCATGTCCTGGCTGTGGGCCAGGGCGGCATTGGCCAGCGCCGGATTCCAGCGCAGCGGGGTGGTCGCGGCAAAACGCCGGGTGCCGCAGGTGCGCGCCTGGGCCCGGGCGCGATTGACCTCGGCCAGCACCGCCTTGCCGGCGCTCTGCCAGTCGCCCAGGCCGGCGCTCACCACCGGACGCGCCAGCACCAGCTGCCAGCGCGGACCCTGCTGACTCACCCCGATCTGCGCATAGTCGCTACTGGCCAGCGGCCGGCAATACTGCTGGCGCAGCCCGGCCATGGCCGCCTGGGCGGTAGGGGCACCGGCCAGCATGATCACCTGCACGGCCGATGCCTGATAACCCGCGGCGCGCAGATCGCCCTGCAGCCGATCGCGACCGGTCAGGCGCACCGCCGCCAGGCGATGGTCGGCGGCGAGCGGCGCCGCGGCGCGGCTGCCCGGGCACCCCTGGGGGGCGGCGCGATAGGCGTTGATCAGACTGACCAGGCGCGCCTCCTCGGGCGTCGCGGCGAGGGCGGCCTGGGTCAGCAGGGTCGTGGTCAGCAGCAGGGACAAGGCGGGGAAACGGGACATGCGCGAGCGGATCCGGAAAAGACGGAAGCGCTATGTACCGGGCCTGAATCCAGGGCGCAAGCCAGACCGGTGGCCAGCCGAGGAACGGATGGCAGTTTGCTTGCAGGGGTGATTGGAGTAGGCTCGCCGGCTCATTCAACAGGAGTCTCTCCCATGGCCAAAGCCTCTGCCCGCCACATCCTGGTTTCCAGCGAAGCCAAGTGCAACGAACTCAAAGCCGCCATCGAAGGGGGCGCCGATTTCGCCCAGGTGGCCAAGGACAACTCCAGCTGCCCCTCCAGCCGCCAGGGCGGTGACCTGGGCACCTTCCGCCCGGGCCAGATGGTCAAGGAGTTCGACACCGTGGTGTTCAGCGCGCCGCTGCATCAGGTCCAGGGTCCGGTAAAGACCCAGTTCGGCTATCACCTGGTGGAAGTCACCAGCCGCGAAGATTGATCGCGCCGGTGCTCCCGCTCGCAGCGGGGGCACCTCCCTTCCCTGCGCCCAACCGGCTATCCTGCAGACCTCCTGTCTCACGAGGATAGTGCCATGTCCCTTCCCCTCGAACGTCACGGTCAGTGCCTGTGCGGCGCCGTCCAGCTGGATTGTCGCCTCGACAGCCTTGCCGTCTCGGCCTGTCATTGCCGGACCTGTCGCCGCTGGAGCGGTGGCCCGCTGCTGGCAGTGGACTGTGCTCAGCCACCGGTGATCGGCGGTGGCGATGCCCTGGCCGTCCATGCCTCGTCCGACTGGGCGGAGCGCGGCTTTTGTCGCCACTGCGGCACTCACCTGTTCTATCGCCTCAAGGCCGAGCCTTACTACGCCATTCCGGTGGGCCTGCTCGAGGGCAGCGACTGGTTGCTTGACAGCGAGATCTTCATCGAAGAAAAGCCGGCCTGGTATTGCTTCGCCAACCAGACCCGCCAGCTGACCGGCGCCGAGGCCATCGCCGAGCACGGCGAACAGGACTAGTCGCCTTCCGGCGCCAGCCATGACCACCGGTCGCCTCGCTGCGGGCGACCTCGGGGTCCTGCGCACGCTCGTTATCACGCCAAGGCTCATGCCAGAGCCCCGGCCTCTGCCGCCCCCCTGATCCGTTGCGCCCGGTCGCCTGCGGCCTGGGCGCACACCCCTATCAAGCCGCTGGCAAACGCGCCGATGCCTGGGTGAGCTCCCTTTCCCAGCCTGCCAGACAAGAGGAACAATCATGGGGTTTCTGCAACGCTTCGGCGCGCGTGCCCGCCAGGGCGGTAGCGGCGTGTTCAGCCTGACCTGCTCCGCTCGCGAACTCGGCGACCGCCTTGGCGGCGTCGCCCTCAAGCCCACCTATATCGCCGGCTTCGTTTCGCCACACCTGGACCTGGACGCCATCGCCCGGCAGCTGGCGGGGCGCTTTCCCGGCGCATCCATCAGCCTGTGCACCACCTCCGGCGAACTCTGCGGCAGCGAGCAGCGCCTGTATTGCCCCGCCGATGGCGCCTGGGACCGGCTGGTGCTGCAATTCTTCGACGCCTCGGTCATCGCCTCGGCCGAGGTGGTGCACGTTCCGCTGGACAGCGAGGACATCCGCCGTGGCGGACCGCGGCGCAGCATGAAGGAGCGCCTCGCCCGCCTGACCGAGTCGCTCAAGCGCCTGCAGGTGCGCACGCCCATCGATCACCGCGATACCCTGGCCTTCGTACTGTTCGACGGCCTGTCCGCCTCGGAATCCTTCTTCATGGAGGCGCTGTACGAGTCCGGCCGCTTTCCCTGCCTGTTCGTCGGCGGCTCCGCCGGCGGCAAGGGCGACTTCCGCCAGACGCTGCTGCACGATGGCCGCAAGGCCTATGAAAACCATGCCCAGCTGGTCTTCCTGAAGATGGCCCGGAACACCCGCTTTGGGGTGTTCAAGAGCCAGAATTTCAGCGCCACGCCGCTCAGCCTCAGTGTCCTCACCGCCTCCCTGGAAGAGCGCTACATCAGCCAGGTGGTCGACAGCCGCGGCCAGATCAAGAGCATGGTGGCGGCCCTCTGCGAGGCCCTGAGCTGCCGCGCCGAGCAGCTGGAGCAGCGCCTGGCGGACTATTCCTTCGCCATCCGCGTGGGCGAGGAGCTGTTCGTCCGCTCCATCGCCCGCATCGACTACGAGCGCGAGCGCATCCACCTGTTCTGCGACGTGGCGCCCGGCGAAGAGCTGGTGATGGTCAAGCGCACCTCCCTGGTGGACGCCACCCGCGAGGACTTCGCCCGCTTCCTGCAGGGCAAGAGCGGCACCCCGCTGGTAGGCGTGCTCAACGACTGCATCCTGCGCCGCGCCAACAACGGCGCCGAGTTGCCGCGCATGGGCGAGGTATTCGGCCAGACGCCGGTGGTGGGCTTTTCCACCTTTGGCGAGATCCTTGGCCTGAATCTCAACCAGACGCTCACCGCGGTGTTCTTTTTCCGTACCCCGGAGGGCGCGCCCTTCCGCGACGACTATGTCGACAACTTCGCCGCCCACTACGGCGAGTTCAAGGCCTTCTTCCTGCGCCGGCAGATCAAGAAGCTGGCCGGGCTGAGCCAGGTGGTGGTCAACCAGATCAACGAGTTCAAGCGGCAGAACTTCACGGGTGTGGTGGATGCCCAGGGCCTCGACGACTCCATCCAGGCGGTGTTCGGCGGGCTCGCAGACCTCGGCCAGGTGCTGCGCCAGGCGCACCAGAGTCGCCAGGAGATCGGCGAGCAGTTGCGGCACTACTCCGGCGAATTGCATAGCAGCATGGACGATCTGGCGGGCAATATCCTGCAGCAGGGCGAGGTCACCCGCCAGGCCGACAGCACCGTGCAGCACCTCACCGAACAGGCTGAGGACGTGGTGCGCAGCGCCAACGAGCTGAGCCAGTCGAGTCTGCGCATCCAGTCCATCGTCCAGGTGATCCAGCAGATCGCCGGCCAGACCAACCTGCTGGCGCTCAACGCGGCCATCGAGGCGGCGCGCGCCGGCGAGAGCGGTCGCGGCTTCGCGGTGGTGGCCGACGAGGTGCGCAACCTGGCGGCCATCACCCACAAGAACGCCGCCGAGATCGGCGCCGACATCGACCAGTTGTCGCGCGCCATCAGTGAGGTCGGTGCCCATATCGCCGGCCAGGCCCAGGACGTGGGTTCGCTGCAGGAGCTGCTCGCCGTCCTGCGCGAGTCCGGTCGCCTCACCGCCCAGACCTCCCACCGCACCAAGGACATCGCCGATACCCTGACCGGCCTCACCGCCGCCACCTCGTCCTAGGCTGCAGGGGACTTACCGTTCGTCGGCACTGACCGGCAAGTCCCGCCCTCTTCCCGCGCCGCCGCCCCTCACCAGGAGGGGCGACCGGAGGCCGCCGGCTCACCCTTTGAGTGACCGCAGGGTCACGGCCAGCGCCGTGGCTTGCGGCCCTGTTTTGCCCTCATCGGCGACCCATGGGTCAGCAATAGACGCCCCAAACCCGCTCCCAGCCGCGTCTACGACTTTTGTAGTGACTATACGAAAGCACTACAAAACTGAGTTGACGACGCCCTTATCTCCTGCAAATCTCTAGCTGCACCGGACGCGAACCCCCTATCCATGCGGGTCGCGCCTGGGCTCCGGGTGACCCTCGGGCCGTCTTGCGTAGTGATGCTCAAGAGGCACTACAAGAGAAGACGACTGAAATGCCGCGCTGCTCGAGGCAGCGTCGCCAGAGGTGACGTCCGGATCCATGCAGGAACGTACGGCGACATGACTCGACAGCTGGGCTGACCTTTCGCCTTCGCGACCGGTATCCGGGTGGCAACCGCCATCCCGCTGCCGGACGTTGGGAAAAGACTGGTACCCAAGCAAACCTCATCGAGAAGGATCGACTCATGTCCGCTTACGAGAACGACGTTCAGGCCATCGCCGCCCTCAAGAACAGCACCGGCAATCACTGGAGCGCCATCAATCCGGAGTACGCAGCGAGGATGCGCCTGCAGAATCGCTTCAGGACCGGTCTCGACATCGCCCGCCACTGCGCGGCCATCATGCGCCGGGACATGGCCGCCTACGACGCCGACAGCAGCGCCTACACCCAGTCGCTGGGCTGCTGGCACGGCTTCATCGGGCAGCAGAAGCTGATCGCCATCAAGAAGCACCTGGGCAGCACGAAAGGCCGCTACCTCTATCTGTCCGGCTGGATGATCGCCGCGCTGCGCTCGGAATTCGGCCCGCTGCCGGATCAGTCCATGCACGAGAAGACCAGCGTGCCGGCACTGATCGAAGAGCTCTATACCTTCCTGCGCCAGGCCGACGCCCGCGAGCTGGGCATGCTGTTCCGCGAGCTGGACGCCGCCCGCGCCGCCGACGAGAACGCCAAGGCCGCCGCTATCCAGGCCAAAATCGACAACCATGAAACCCATGTGGTGCCGATCATCGCCGACATCGACGCCGGGTTCGGCAACGCCGAGGCCACCTACCTCCTGGCCAAGAAGATGATCGAGGCCGGCGCCTGCTGCATCCAGCTGGAAAACCAGGTCTCCGACGAGAAGCAGTGCGGCCACCAGGACGGCAAGGTCACGGTGCCCCACGAGGACTTCCTGGCCAAGATCAACGCCGTGCGCTACGCCTTCCTCGAACTGGGCGTGGACGAGGGCGTCATCGTCGCCCGCACCGACTCCCTGGGCGCCGGCCTGACCAAGCAGATCGCCGTGAGCAAGCAGCCGGGCGACCTGGGTGACCAGTACAACGGCTTCCTCGACTGCGACGAGATGGACGCCAGCCAGTTGGGCAACGGCGATGTGCTGATCAGCCGCGGCGGCAAGCTGCTGCGGCCCAAGCGCCTGGCCAGCGGCCTGTTCCAGTTCCGCGCCGGCAGCGGTGTGGATCGCGTGGTGCTGGACTGCATCACCTCGCTGCAGAACGGCGCCGACCTGTTGTGGATCGAGACCGAGAAGCCCCACGTTGGCCAGATCAAGGCCATGGTCGACCGCATCCGCGAGGTCGTGCCCAACGCCAAGCTGGTCTACAACAACAGTCCCTCCTTCAACTGGACCCTGAGCTTCCGCCAGCAGGTGTTCGACGCCCTGCAGGCCGAGGGCAAGGACGTCTCCGCCTACGACCGTGCCAAGCTGATGAGCGTGGACTACGACGACACCGAACTGGGGCGCCTGGCCGATGCGCGGATCCAGAGCTTCCAGCGCGATGCGGCGCGGGAGGCGGGCATCTTCCACCACCTGATCACCCTGCCCACCTACCACACCGCGGCCCTGTCCACCGACAACCTGGCCAAGGGCTACTTCGCCGAGGAAGGCATGCTGGCCTACGTCAAGGGCGTGCAGCGCCAGGAGATCCGCCAGGGCATCGCCTGCGTCAAGCACCAGAACATGGCCGGCTCGGACATGGGCGACGACCACAAGGAATACTTTGCCGGGGAAGCCGCGCTCAAGGCGGCGGGCAAGGACAACACCATGAACCAGTTCCATTGATCACGGCCACTGCGGAGGACACGCTCATGAACCTGAACGACAACCCCAGCCTGGACGATCTCAAGCAACTCTTCGGCCGGCTCAAGGACAAGAACCACAACCACATCCTCTGGGTCTGCGAGAGCGGCGCGGTGCACGTCGACCGCCTGCCCGGCGGCGAGACGCCCGAGCAGTTCGAGGAGCGCCATCCCAGCCTGCGCATCCGCTTCAAGACCTACAACAAGGGCGGCGGCTACGTCGGCAAGTCGGCGGCGGCGGACGACAACTTCATCAGGAGCGTCCACACCGCCCTGCAGGAGCACTGGCGCCTGGCCGGTCGGCAGCAGCAGCCGGCCTATGTGGATCGCTACTGCTAGCCATGAAAAAGGGCGCGGCGGGTAGCTGACCACCCGGCGCGCCCTGCCCCACCTTCGAGGCGACTCGCCTGATCCTGGATGGCCCTCCGGGATCGAGCGAGTCGCCTCTTCCGTTTACAGCACGAACAGGTCCACGAAGCGATGCACCGGGGTGGCTTCCAGGCCAGCCTGGTCCTTGCACAGCGCGAAGATCTGGGCGCAGCGACCGGCCGGGAAGCGCGTGGCCAGGTTGCTCTGGAATTTGCGCTCCAGCAGCGGAATGCCCTCTTCGCGGCGCCGGCGATGGCCGATGGGATATTCCACGGCGATCTTCTCGGTGCTACTGCCATCGGTGAAGAACACCTGCAGGGCATTGGCGATGGATCTCTTGTCGGCTTCCAGGTATTCGCGGCTGTAGCGCTCGTCCTCGACGATCTCCATCTTCTCGCGCAACTGATCGATGCGCGGATGCGCCTGGTGGAAGGCGTCCTCGTAATGCTCGGCGACCAGGTCGCCGAACAGCAGCGGCACGGCGATCATGTACTGCAGGCAGTGGTCGCGGTCGGCGGCGTTGGCCATGGGGCCCTGCTTGGAGATGATGCGGATGGCCGATTCGTGGGTGGTCACCACGATCTTCTCGATCTGGTCGACGCGGTCGCGCACCTGGGGGTGCAGGATCACCGCGGCTTCGGCGGCGGTCTGGGCATGGAATTCCGCCGGGAAGCTGATCTTGAACAGCACGTTTTCCATCACGTAGCTGCCGAAGCCCTGGGGAAAGCTGAACTGACGCTGGTCCGCCGGCTTGGTGGCCAGGTCCTTGTTGGTGTGACTGAACAGCACGTCGTAGAAGCCCCACTGGGGCGCGCTGAGCACGCCCGGGATACCCATCTCGCCACGCAGGGCGATGTCGGCCAGGCGTACACCACGGCTCGAGGCATCACCGGCGGCCCAGGACTTGCGGCTGCCGGCATTGGGTGCATGGCGATAGGTGCGCAGCGCCTGGCCATCGACGAAGGCGTGGGACAGCGCCGCCAGCAGTTGCTCGCGGTTGGCGCCCATCAGCTTGGCGCTGACCGCGGTGGAGGCCAGCTTGACCAGGAAGACGTGGTCCAGGCCGACACGGTTAAAGGAGTTCTCCAGGGCGAAGACGCCCTGGATCTCGTGGGCCATGACCATGGCCTCCAGCACCTCGCGCATGGTCAGGGGCGCTTCGCCCTGGGCCACGCGGCGCTGGGAGAGGTGGTCGGCCACCGCCAGGATGGCACCCAGGTTGTCGGAGGGATGGCCCCACTCGGCGGCCAGCCAGGTGTCGTTGTAGTCCAGCCAGCGAATGATGCAGCCGATGTCCCAGGCGGCCTTGACCGGGTCCAGGCGATAGCTGGTGCCCGGCACCCGCGCGCCCTGGGGCACCAGGGTGCCCTCCACCTGGGGGCCGAGCAGCTTGGTGCACTCGGGGAAACGCAGGGACAGCAGGCCGCAGCCGAGGGTGTCCATCAGGCAGTTGCGGGCGGTGTCCAGCGCTTCGCGGGAGGTGACCTGGTAGGTCAGCACGTAATCGGCCAGGTCCTGGATGACCTGGTCGTAATCGGGTCGGTTGTTGAGATCGACGTTGGCGCTCATGGAGGTTCCTTTATATAGCGTCTTATCGCGGTCATGGCGGTCTGCCGATGCGACCGCTGTACGGGGTTAGGTTCATCGCGGCCATGGGCCGCTCCTACAGGACGCTCCCGCCCTTGTAGGAGCGGCCCATGGCCGCGATCAAACAATCAACGATTGGCGATGGGCGTGAAGACCCGCTGCTCGACACCGATGTAATCCGCACTGGGTCGGATGATGCGGTTGTCGGCGCGCTGCTCGAAGACGTGGGCGCACCAGCCGGCCGTCCGCGAGCAGACGAAAATTGGGGTGAACAGCGGCGTCGGAATGCCGAGGAAGTGGTAGGCCGAGGCGTGGTAGAAGTCGGCGTTGGGGAACAACCCCTTCTCCTCCTTCATAGTGCGGTCGATGGCTTCCGAGACCGGGAACAGCACGCTGTCGCCCACCTCCGCCGCCAGTTGCCGGGCATAGTCCTTGATCACCTCGTTGCGCGGATCGCTGTCGCGGTAGATGGCGTGGCCGAAGCCCATCACCTTTTCCTTGCGTTCGAGCATCTGCTTGAGGCCGCTGACCGCCGCCTCGGGCGAGGCGAAGCGCTCGATCAGCGCCATCGCCGCCTCGTTGGCGCCGCCATGCAGCGGGCCGCGCAGGGAGCCGATGGCGCCGGTAACGCAGGAATAGAGATCCGACAGCGTCGAGGCGCAGACCCGGGCGGTAAAGGTGGAGGCGTTGAATTCGTGCTCGGCATAGAGGATCAGCGAGACGTTCATCACCCGGGCATGCAACTCGCTGGGCGCCTTGCCGTGCAGCAGGGTGAGGAAGTGGCTGGCGATGTCCGGGGCATCGCTGGTGCAGTCGATGCGGGTGCCGCTCTGGCTGAAGTGGTGCCAGTAGAGCAGGATCGCCGGAAAGGCGCCGAGCAGGCGATCGGCCACCTGCTGCTGGTCGGCGAAGCTGTGCTCCGGCTCCAGGGTGCCCAGCAGGGAGGCGCCGGTACGCATCACGTCCATGGGGTGGGCGCTGGCGGGGATGCGCTCCAGGCCTTCCTTGAGCGGCTGCGGCAGGTCGCGCAGGGCCGCCAGGCGCTGGCGATAGGCGTCCAGTTGCGCTTGCGTGGGCAGCTCGCCGTAGAGCAACAGGTGGGCGACTTCCTCGAAGTCGGCCCCGGCGGCCAACTCACGGATGTCGTAGCCCCGGTAGGTGAGGCCCGCGCCGGTCTTGCCGACGGTGCAAAGCGCGGTGCGGCCGGCGACCTGGCCACGCAGGCCGGCGCCGCCGAGGGTTTTGCTGTCTGCCATCGTCTCGCTCCTCTTGGATTTGTTAGGCGAAAAAGCGGGCGTTCAGGGTGGAGCGTCAGTGTTTCTGTTGTTGGAACAGGCGGTCCAGCTGGTCCTCGTAGCGGTGGTAATCGATGCGGTCATAGAGCTCGGCGCGGGTCTGCATGGTGTCGACCACCGCCTGCTGACTGCCGTCGCGGCGGATCGCCGTATAGACGTTTTCGGCGGCGCGATTGGCCGCGCGGAAGGCCGACAATGGGTAGAGCACCAGGCCGACATCGGCACCGGCCAGCTCCTCGGTGGTGAACAGCGGCGTGGCGCCGAATTCGGTGATGTTGGCCAGGACCGGCACCTTCACCGCCTGGGCGAACTGGCGGTACATGGGCAATTCGGTGATGGCCTCGGGAAAGATCATGTCGGCGCCGGCCTCGACGCAGGCGCAGGCGCGATCGATGGCGGCCTGCAGGCCTTCCACCGCCAGGGCGTCGGTGCGCGCCATGATGACGAAGTCCGGATCGGTGCGGGCATCCACTGCGGCCTTGATGCGATCGACCATCTCCTGCTGGCTGACGATCTCCTTGCCCGGCCGATGACCACAGCGCTTGGCGCCGACCTGATCCTCGATGTGCATGGCCGCCGCGCCGGCCTTGATCAGGGCACGGGTGGTGCGCGCCACGTTGAAGGCCGAGGCGCCGAAGCCGGTGTCGACGTCCACCAGCAGCGGCAGATCGCAGACATCGGTGATGCGGCGGACGTCGATCAGCACGTCTTCCAGGCCGCTGATGCCCAGGTCCGGCAGCCCCAGGGAGCCGGCCGCGACCCCGCCGCCGGACAGGTAGATGGCCTGGAAGCCGGCGCGTTTGGCCAGCAGCGCATGATTGGCGTTGAGGGTGCCGACCACCTGCAGCGGGCGTTCGGCGGCGACGGCGGCACGGAATTTCTGGCCGGGACTGACGGCAGGCATGGCGTTACCTCGACTGAGCTTGGACTAGGGGATGGTGCTGCAGATTGCGCTTGGAGGCAGCGATGTGGCGGCGCATCAGCAGTTCGGCCAGTTCGCCGTCGCCCTCGGCCAGGGCATCGAGGATGCGATGGTGCTCGGCGAAGGCCTGGCGCGGTCGATTGGGGGTGGCGGAGACCTTGAGTCGGTACATGCGTACCAGGTGATAGAGTTCGCCGCAGAGCAGCCGCACCAGCATGCCGTTGCCGCTGGCCTGGATGATGCGGTAGTGGAAGTCGTGGTCGCCTTCCTGCAGGTAGTAGCCGGTGCCGGCCTGGAACGCCGGATCGCGTTCGTGGGTATCCAGCAGCTGGCGCAATTCCTCGATGCCCTGGGGCGTGAGCCGCTCGGCCGCCAGGCGGCAGGCCATGCCTTCGAGGGATTCGCGGATTTCGTAGAGTTCGACCAGTTCGGCCAGGCTCAGGGCGGCGACCCGGGCGCCGGCATGGGGCACCCGCACCACCAGGCGCTGGCCTTCCAGACGATGGATGGCTTCGCGCAGCGGCCCGCGGCTGATGCCATAGGTGCGCGCCAGCTCGGGCTCGGAAATCTTGCTGCCCGGCGCCACGTCACCGCGGACGATGGCCTCGCGGATCCGGCGGAACACCTGCTCGGAGAGGGTCCCACTGTCGGTCTCGGGCGCTTCGGCCTGGAGGGGGCTATCGATCATTGTCGACACCTTTTGTGTTTATGGCCTGAATAACTACGCCTGAACGCCTTTCCCGTCAATCTTTGTCGACAATCCAGCTGTGACAGCCTGTATCTCGCTCCGCCAGAGGCGGTTCGCTACACTAGCGCGCCGCCCTCCCTGCCGAACTCGCCATGCCCCTCTGCCACCTGCATCCCCTGCCCTATCACGCCGATCCCACGGCGCGTTTCGCTCTACTGCAGGGCGAGCCCGGCGCGGTGCTGCTGGATTCCGGGCGGCCGGCGGCCGAGCGGGGTCGCTACGACCTCATGGCGGCCTGGCCACTGGCGGTGCTGCAACCGGCAGCCGACGAAGATGGCCGCGCTTTCTTCGCCCGGGCGCGTACCGCCTTGGTCAAACTGGGCCGGGCGGAATTGCCGGACGAGGTGGAGCTGCCTTTCGCCGGTGGCCTGCTGGGCTATCTCGGCTACGACTTCGGCCGGCGCCTGGAACGGCTGCCAGACGGCGCCCACGCCGATCTGCAACTGCCCGATAGCCGCCTGGGCCTCTATGCCTGGGCGCTGATCAGCGATCACCAGGCGCGGACCAGCCAGCTGGTCTGCCATCCGGCGCTGGACGCAGGGGAACGCCAGCGACTGATCGCCCTGTTCGACGCCGGGGCGGCGCCCGAGGCCGAAGGCTTCCGGCTGACCGCCCCCTTCGTCGCCGATATCGACGAGTCCACCTATCGCCAGCGCATCGAGGCCATCCAGGCCTATGTCGCCGCCGGCGACTGCTATCAGGTCAACTTCGCCCAGCGCTTTCGCGCGCCCTTCCAGGGTTCGCCCTGGACCGCCTACCAGGCGCTGCGCGCGGCCTGCCCGACGCCCTTCTCCGGCTATCTGGCGCTGGAGCGCGGCGCCCTGCTCAGTCATTCGCCGGAGCGCTTCCTGCGGGTCAGCCGCGGTCAGGTGGAAACCCGCCCGATCAAGGGCACCCGGCCAAGGCGCGCCGAGGCCGGTGCCGATGCCGCCGAAGCCCGTGCCCTGCTGGCCAGCCCCAAGGATCGCGCCGAGAATCTGATGATCGTCGACCTGCTGCGCAACGACCTGGGGCGCAGCTGCCGGATCGGCTCGGTGCGGGTGCCGGAGTTGTTCGCCCTGGAGAGCTATCCCAACGTCCACCACCTGGTCAGCGCCGTCACCGGCGAGCTGGCTACGGGCCTCGACGCCCTGGATCTCCTGGCCGGCAGCTTTCCCGGTGGCTCCATCACCGGGGCGCCGAAGATCCGCGCCATGCAGATCATCGACGAGCTGGAAGAGACCCGCCGCGGCCCCTACTGCGGCTCGCTGCTCTATCTGGACGTGCGCGGCGAGAGCGACAGCTCCATCCTGATCCGCAGCCTGCTCGCCGAAGACGGCGTGCTCAGTTGCTGGGGCGGCGGCGGCATCGTCATGGACTCGCACTGGGCCGACGAATACGCCGAATCCCTGGCCAAGGTGCGAGTGCTGCTGGAGACGCTGGCAGCCCACAGCTGATCCGGCTTTGCTACCATGGCCTCATCCCTTACCCGGCTGGAGTCCGCCATGTCTCTCGATCTCGCCCGCATCAACGCCGACCTCGGCCGCGATCCCGAAAAGCTCGTCGCCTGGGCCCTGGGGCTGGGCAAGAGCGCCATCGTCACCACCAACTTCCGCCCCTTCGAGGCGGTGATCCTGCACCTGGTCAGCCAGGTCAAGCCGGACATCCCGGTGGTCTGGATGGACAGTGGCTACAACACCCCCGCCACCTACCGCTGCGCCGACGAGATCGTACGCAAGCTGAATCTTAACCTGGTGACCTACCTGCCCAAGCGCTCGCGCGCCCACCGCGAGGCCATCGACGGCCCGGTACCCGGGCTGGACGATCCGCGCCACGCCGCCTTCACCGAAGAGGTCAAGCTGGAACCCTTCGCCCGCGCCCTGCGCGAGACGGCGCCCGAGGTCTGGTTTACCGCCCTGCGCGCCACCGATACCGCGGTGCGCGCCCAGATGGACCCGGTCAGCGTCAACCCGGACGGCCTGATCAAGGTCGCACCGCTGCTGCACTGGACCTCCAAGGATCTCTACCAGTACCTCACTGCCCACGACCTGCCCAACGAGTTCGACTACTTCGATCCCACCAAGGGTGACGAGAACCGCGAGTGCGGCCTGCACCTCGCCCACTGAGTCCGTGCCTTTCGCGCGTCCGCTCCCGGGCGCGCGCCCTGCTCCTGCTGATAGCTCGCCCATGACCGCTTCCCGCCCTATCCACTCCCGCAAGGGCGTCTTTGCCGTGGTGCTCGGCAACGCCGTCGAGTTCTTCGACTTCGGCGTCTACGCCACCTTCGCCGTGCTGATCGGCCAGGTGTTCTTTCCCTCGCAGAACGCCTTCGCCAGCCTCATGGCCAGCGTCATCACCTTTGGCGTCGGCTTCGTCGTCCGCCCGCTGGGCGCCATCCTCATCGGCGCCTGGGCCGACCGGGTCGGGCGCAAGCCGGCGATGCTGCTGACCATGGTGCTGATGGCGCTGGGCACCGGCGGCATCGCCGTGCTGCCGGGCTACGAGCAGATCGGCATCGCCGCCCCCATCCTGCTGGTGCTGACGCGGCTGTTGCAGGGCCTGGCCTGGGGTGGCGAAGCCGGCCCGGCCACCACCTACATCCTGGAGGCGGCGCCGCTGCACAAGAGGGGCACCTACGCCTGCTGGCAGGTGGTGGCCCAGGGCCTGGCCGCGGTGGCGGCCGGCCTGATCGGCTATGGCCTGACCCTCTGGCTGACACCGGAGCAACTGCTGGCCTGGGGCTGGCGTCTGCCCTTCCTGCTCGGCCTGGCGATCCTGCCCATCGGTCTCTACATCCGTCGCGGCCTGGTGGATACCCACGTCGGTGAAACCCGGGGCACCGGCGCGGTGCTGGGCGAGGTGCTGGCCACCCAGCGGCGGCCACTGCTGCTGGGACTGCTGATCCTCTCCGGCAGCACCATCACCCAGTATTTCCTCAACTACATGACCACCTTCGCCCTGGTGGAGCTCAAGCTGCCGGCCGGGATCGCCATGCTCGCCACCCTGGTGATGGGCGCGGCCATGGCGGTCTGCTCGATCCTGGGCGGGGTGCTCAGCGATCGCTATGGCCGACGCATCGTGCTGATCCTGCCGCGGCTGCTGTTGCTGGTGTTGCTCTATCCGGCGCTGGAACTCATCACCCAGGCACCCGGCCCGGGCACCTTCCTGCTGACCCTGGCCGTGCTCTCCGGCCTGCACGGCATGAGCGGCGCGGCCCTGATCGTGCTCCTGGTGGAAAGCTTTCCGCAGCGGGTACGGGCCACCGGCTTCTCGCTGGTCTATGCGCTGGGGGTGGCGGCCTTCGGCGGCACCGCCCAGATCGTGGTGACCTGGCTGATCGGCGCCACCGGGGATCGCATGGCGCCGGCCGGCTATCTGCTGGTGGCCAATCTAGTCTGCCTCGGCGCCGCCTGGTTCGCCGCCGAGACCTGCCCGGGGCGTCAGCCGGCGGAACGCTCCGCGGCGTAACCCTCTTCCCGACGGTTCTTGCGCTCCAGGCGGGTGTAGACGATGCCGGTCAGCAGGAGGCCAAACACCAGCACCGCGGCCAGCAGATAGAGACCCGAGGCCAGGGTCCCGGTCGCCGCCTTGAGCGCGCCGATGCCATAGGGGCCGAGATAGCCGCCGAGGTTGCCCACCGAATTGATCAGGGCGATGCCGGCGGCGGCACTGGCCCCGGCGAAGAAGCGTCCGGGCAGGGTCCAGAACAGCGCGGTAAGGGAAAACAGGCAGAAGGCCACGACCGACAGCGCCGCCAGTTGTAGGACAGCGGTGCCGAACCAGGCGCTGCCGGCCATGGCCAGGGCGCCCACGGCATAGAGCACCGCCAGGTGCCCGTAGCGATCGCCCAGGCGATCCGAACTGCGCGGCACGATGAGCAGGCCGAGAATGCCGAAGGCATAGGGGATCGCCGAGATGAAGCCGGTGGTGAGATCGCTGCCGCCGAACTGGTGGATCAGCGTCGGCAGCCACAGCCCCAGGCCATAGATGCTCAGGGTCACCGGCAGATAGTAGAGCGCCAGCAGCAGCACCCGGCGGTCCTTGAGCGCATGCAGGGGGTTGCCATGGCGGGTCTGGTCGAAGAGGTGCAGGTCCTTTTCCAGCTCCGTGGCCAGCCAGCGCTTTTCCTCGGCATTCAGCCAGGCGACCTGTTGCGGACCATCCGGCAGCCGGGTCAGGGTCGGCCAGGCCAGCAGCACCGCCGGCGCGCCGATGCAAAGGAACAGCCACTGCCAGCCGTGCAGGCCGAGCGCGCCATCCAGTTGCAGCAGCATGCCCGACAGCGGCCCCGTCACCAGCATGGCGATGGGTTGGGAGAGGATGAACAGCCCCATGATCTTGCCGCGGTGACGCACCGGGAACCACTGGGTGAGGTAGTAGAGCACCCCGGGAAAGAAGCCGGCCTCGGCCACCCCCAGCAGGAAGCGCATGACATAGAAGCTGGTGGGACCCTGGACGAAGGCCATGCCCATGGTGATGGCGCCCCAGGTGATCAGGATGCGGGCGAACCAGCGCCGGGCACCGAAGCGCTCCAGCAGCAGGTTGCTGGGTACCTCGAAGAGGAAGTAACCGATAAAGAACAGGCCGGCACCGAGGCCGTAGGCGGCGTCGCCGATGCCGACGTCGGCGCCCATGTGCAGCTTGGCGAAGCCCACGGCAGAGCGGTCGATGTAGGCGACCAGATAGAGCAGGACGAGAAAGGGAATCAGCTTGTGCGTGATCCGGCGAATGAGGACGGATTCGGGGTGCATGGCGTTCTCCGACTTGTTGTTTTTGTGCGGTTGAAGCGCAGATCGCCCTAAAGTCTAACGTAATATCATTGAGACGTTAAATAGCCAAAAGCTGCCATTAATCGGCACTTAAGGTAAATTTGGTACTATTAAAACAATGTTACGAAGTAGGAAATCTTACCTCTTGCTTTCCGCTGATCCCCATTACAGAGCCGCCTGGCCCACGATAAGATCGGTTATCGCGCTGATGGTGTTATAGTGATGGCACGACGACTTCGGATGCCTTTCGATGAATTACAAGACACCGCTGCCGCGCAAAAGCAGACACGCTCGCATCGTTCATGAGCTCGGTACCCAGATCGTGTCTGGACACTTTCTGCCAGACCAGCGCCTGCCCCCCGAGGCGCAGCTGTGCGAAGAGTACCAAGTGAGCCGCCCTGTCCTGCGTGAGGCTACCCGGGTGCTCGTGGCCAAGGGCCTGGTCAGGTCCAAGCCCAAGGTCGGAACCGTGGTCAAACCACGCAACGAGTGGCATCTGCTCGATCCCGACGTCCTGCATTGGCTGCTGGAGAGCGATTCGCGGCACAGCTTCTACGAGACCCTGGTCAAGGTGCGCAACATCATCGAGCCGGAGGTCGCCGCCATGGCGGCTGCCAATGCCCAGCCCGAAGACGTGAAGGCCATCGAAGACGCCTACGAGCGGATGGAGCAGGCCGTGGACATCGCCAACATGGCCGAACCGGACATGGCCTTTCACCTGTCCATCGCCACGGCCACCCACAACGAATTGCTGACTCACCTCTACAGCATCATGTTGCTGCCGGTGCGGGACTACCTGGAACGCTCCTCGGCGCTGTTCGCCGCCGGCGACAGCCTCAACCTGCTGGTCTCCCGGCACAAGGCGATCCTCACCGCCATCCAGCACCGCGACCCGCTGACCGCTCGCCACGCCGCCATCGCCCAGCTGGCCGGTGTCAATGACATGGTCGCCGAGGCCTTCCGGCCGCAGCCCTTGTCTGAAGGTGAAATTTCGTATGATCATTGAGGGCAAGAACCCACTCGCGGTATGCCCTCATGTCCAGCAGCTACCATGCCTCTACCGTAGAACAACTCGGCCAGCGCCTCGCGGCCGGGCAATTTCCACCCGGTAGCGCCCTCAAGGTAGAGGCGGATCTCTGCCAGGAGCTGGGCGTCAGCCGCACCATCCTGCGCGAAGCGATCAAGACCCTGGCGGCCAAGGGCATGCTGGAAGTCGGCCCCAAGGTCGGTACCCGGGTCCTGCCGCTGAGTCGCTGGAATCTGTTCGATACCCAGGTGGTGGGCTGGCTGGCCACGGGCGGCCTGCCTGCCCATTTCGTCAAGGACTTGCTGGATCTGCGCCACGCCATCGAGCCCGCGGCGGTCCGCTGGGCCTGCGAAAGAGCCACCCCTGAGCAGGTGCAGGCGATCCAGGTCGCCTACCAGCATCTGGAAGCCTCCCTCGAGGGCGGCGACTACAACACCGCCGACCAGCGTTTCCACGAGTGCGTCCTGGCGGCCAGCCACAATCAGTTCATCGAGCAGATGGTGCCCGCCCTGGGCGCCCTGCTGGCGGCCTCCTTTACCCTGTCGTCGGCCGATCCCGCCGAATTGCGACGTACCCTCCCCCTGCACAAGACCCTCGCCGACGGCATCGCCTCGCGCGATGCGGCGCGCGCCGTCTGGGCCTGCATGATGCTGATCGACAGCGCGGCGGTGACCCTGGCGCGCTATACGGACTGACGTTTCGGTCGGCAACCTTGGCGTCGCCGCAGGTTCCCATGCCTGGACTTCCCGTACTGCCACAACAAGAGAGGTGAACGATGGATTGGCAGCCGCTGCTTCCCCAGCGCTTCAAACTGGCCGAGGGCCCCTTCTGGGACCAGGAGACCCAGGCGCTCTACTGGGTTGATATCGCCGGCTTCAAGGCCTGCCGCCTGAGCGGCGAGCACTATCAGGAATGGCAACTGGATCGGCCCTGTTCCGCCTTCGTGCCCACGGTGCGCGGCGACGCCCTGGTGACCCTGCCAGACGGCGTCTTCCGTCTTGACCTGGATTCGCCACCGGACCGTCCTGCCCTGGAACTCTTCTGCGTCGCCGATCCCGATCCGGGCAATCGCGGCAACGAAGCCCGCTGCGATGCCCAGGGGCGGCTCTGGTTGGGCACCATGCAGAACAATCTCGATGCCCAGGGTGGCGACGTGGCCATCGACCGCCACTCGGGCGGGCTGTTCCGCATCGATCCGGACGGCAGCGTCAGTCGTCACGCCAGCGATCTCGGCATCGCCAACACCCTGGTGTGGAGCGCGGCGGACAACCACGTCATCAGCGCCGATACCCTGAAGGACACCCTCTATCGCTACCCGCTGGATGCCAATGGCAACCTGGGGACCCCCACCGTCTGGGCCGGCCCCCACGAGCGCGGCTCGCCGGACGGCTCGGCCATCGACAGCGAGGGCTGCGTATGGAATGCGCGCTGGGATGGCAACTGCCTGCTGCGCTTCTCGCCGGAGGGCGAGCTGCTGGAGATCGTCGAACTGCCCGTCCAGCGCCCCACCAGCTGCGTCTTCGGCGGACCGGATCTGCGCACCCTGTACGTCACCAGCGCCGCCGCCGATGGCGCCCTCGACGGCGCCCTGCTCAAGGCCACCGCACCGGTAGCCGGCATGCCCTGCCACAGGTTCGCTGGCTGATTCATCCTACCGACCCAGGCGCCCCTCTGCGGCGCCTTTCCGTTCCAGCCCCTATGTAACAGCTTGGTGACAGAGGTGACGAAAAATCTCGTCACCTTTTCCTTGCACCCGCACCCATCCAATCATAATATCAATGAAGAGCGGTGTCGTCTGACCTCCACGACGGCAACCCGCCGCCTCGCATTGCCTGGCCACACCAATAAAAACAAGGAGTTCCAGCTATGTTCCGTGTTCCGGGAGTTCGTTCTCTGCTGCGTGCCGCCCTCGCCGCCGGTGCCGTCAGCCTGTCTCTCTCCGCTTTCGCTGCCGATCCGGTCAAGATCGGTTTCCTGGTCAAGCAACCCGAGGAGCCCTGGTTCCAGACCGAGTGGGCCTTCGCCGAGAAAGCCGCCAAGGACAAGGGCTTCACCCTGCTCAAGATCGCCGTGCCGGATGGCGAGAAGACCCTCGCCGCCATCGACAGCCTGGCCGCCAACGGCGCCAAGGGCTTCGTGATCTGCCCGCCCGACGTCTCCCTCGGCCCGGCCATCGTGGCCAAGGCCAAGCTCAACGACCTCAAGGTCATGGCCGTGGACGACCGCTTCGTCGACGCCAAGGGCAAGTTCATGGAAGACGTGCCCTACCTGGGCATGGCCGCCTTCGAGGTCGGCCAGCAGCAGGGCGCCGCCATGGCCGCCGAAGCCGAGAAGCGTGGCTGGAAGTGGGATGACACCTATGCGGTGATCAACACCTACAACGAGCTGGACACCGGCAAGAAGCGCACCGACGGTTCGGTGGAAGCCCTGAAGAAGGCCGGTTTGCCCGCCGATCACATCATCTTCGCGCCGCAGAAGACCCTGGACGTGCCCGGCAGCATGGACTCCACCACCTCCGCGCTGGTCAAGCTGCCCTCGGGCGCCAAGCACCTGATCATCGGCGGCATGAACGACAACACCGTGCTGGGCGGCGTCCGCGCCACCGAAAGCGCCGGCTTCAAGGCCGAGCAGGTGATCGGCATCGGCATCAACGGCACCGACGCCATCGGCGAACTGAAGAAACCCAACAGCGGCTTCTTCGGCTCCATGCTGCCCAGCCCCCACGAAGAGGGCTACCAGACCGCCAGCATGATGTACGAATGGGTGACCACCGGTAAGGAACCGCCCAAGTACACCGCGATGGACAAGGTCACCCTCATCACCCGCGCCAATTTCCAGCAGGAGCTGGAAAAGATCGGCCTCTGGAAGTGATGACCCCGGCGGCGCCTCTGCTGGCGCCGCCCTCCTCTTTCGTCTGACAGGAGTGCCCCATGGCAGCCCTGGAACAAACCACCGCCCAGAGCGCCGACAGCCTCGGTTTCGTCGGCATCGGCAAGACCTTTCCCGGCGTCAAGGCGCTCGCCGACATCTCCTTCAACGTGCGTCCCGGCTCGGTGCACGCCCTCATGGGCGAGAACGGCGCCGGCAAGTCGACCCTGCTGAAGATCCTCAGCGGCTACCACGCCCCCACCACCGGCCACCTCAACATCGACGGCCAGGAGCTGGTGTTCAAGAGCACCGCCGAAGCCATCCGCGCCGGCGTCGCCGTGATCCAGCAGGAGCTGCAGCTGGTGCCGGAAATGACCGTCGCCGAAAATCTCTTTCTCGGGCACCTGCCGGCGCGCTATGGCATCGTCAATCGCGGCCACCTGCGCCGCCAGGCCCTGGACCTGCTCAAGGGCCTGGCCGAAGAGATCGACCCCAACACCAAGGTCGGGCGCCTGTCGCTCGGTCAGCGCCAGCTGGTGGAGATCGCCAAGGCGCTCTCCCGGGGCGCCCGCGTCATCGCCTTCGACGAGCCGACCAGCTCGCTGTCCGCCCGCGAGACCGATCGGCTGATGACCATTATCGCCCGACTGCGCGACGAAGGCCGGGTGGTGCTCTATGTCTCCCACCGCATGGAAGAAGTCTTCCGCATCTGCGACGCGGTGACGGTGTTCAAGGACGGCCGCCACGTGCGCACCATCGAGCGCCTGGCCGACATCACCCCCGACCAGCTGATCACCCTGATGGTCGGCCGCGATCTCGCCGACATCTACGACTACCGCCCGCGCGAGATCGGCGGTGGCTGCCTCAAGGTCGAGGGCCTGCTCGGCCAGGGCCTGCAGCAGCCGGTGGGCTTCGAGGTCTGCCAGGGCGAGATCCTCGGCCTGTTCGGCCTGGTCGGTGCCGGTCGCACCGAGCTGTTGCGCCTGCTGGCGGGGCTGGAAAAGCACAAGGCCGGCAGCCTGAGCCTCAAGGGCGCCCCGGTCAGCCTAAGGTCGCCGCGTGACGCCATCGCCGCCGGCATCCTGCTGTGCCCGGAAGATCGCAAGAAGGAAGGCATCGTGCCCCTGGCCAGCGTGGCCGAGAACATCAACATCAGCGCCCGCGCCCATCACGCCAGCCTCGGCTGCCTGATCCAGGGTCGCTGGGAAAAGGCCAATGCCGAAAAGCAGATTCGCGCGCTGAACGTGAAGACGCCCCACGCCGGGCAGAAGATCAAGAATCTCTCCGGCGGCAACCAGCAGAAGGCCATCCTCGGGCGCTGGCTGTCGATGCCCATGCAGGTGCTGCTGCTCGACGAACCCACCCGCGGCATCGACGTGGGCGCCAAGTCGGAGATCTACGCCATCATCCATGACCTCGCCGCCCGCGGCATCGCCGTGGTGGTGGTGTCCAGCGACCTGATGGAAGTCATGGGCGTGGCCGATCGCATCCTGGTGATGAGCGAAGGCGCCATCACCGGCGAGGTGGCCCGCGCCGAGTTCAACGACGAGCGCCTGCTGCAGCTCGCCCTGCCCCGTACCCGGGCCTGATGAAAACAAGAAAAGAGGTCACGTCCATGTCCGCCCAACCCCACAGCCTGACCCCGCCGCGCCGCGGTTTCGACACCCGCCGCTTCCTCGACGACTGGGCCATGATGCTGGCCGCCGTCGTCATCTTCACCCTCTGCGCGCTGTTCGTGCAGAACTTCCTCTCGCCGCTGAACATGCGCGGTCTGGGTCTGGCGATCTCCACGGTGGGCATCGCCGCCTGCACCATGCTGTTCTGCCTGGCCTCCGGCCACTTCGACCTCTCGGTGGGGTCGGTCATCGCCTGTGCCGGGGTGGTTGCCGCGGTGGTGATGCGCGAATTCGACAGCGTCTTTCTCGGCGTCGCCGCCGCCCTGGCCATGGGTCTGGTGGTGGGCCTGATCAACGGCCTGGTGATCGCCAAGCTCAAGATCAACGCCCTGATCACCACGCTGGCGACCATGCAGATCGTGCGCGGCCTGGGCTACATCTTCTCCGACGGCAAGGCCGTGGGCGTCTCCCAGGAGCAGTTCTTCGTGTTCGGCAACGGCCAGCTGTTCGGCCTGCCGGTGCCCATCGTCATCACCCTGCTGTGCATCCTGTTCTTTGGCTGGCTGCTCAACTACACCACCTTCGGCCGCAACACCATGGCCATCGGCGGCAACGAGGAAGCCGCGCTGCTGGCCGGCGTCCACGTCGACCGCACCAAGATCATCATCTTCGCCATGCACGGGGTGATCGGCGCGCTGGCCGGCGTGGTGCTGGCCTCGCGCATGACCTCCGGCCAGCCGATGATCGGCCAGGGCTTCGAACTCACGGTGATCTCCGCCTGCGTGCTGGGCGGGGTTTCCCTGGCCGGCGGCATCGGCATGATCCGCCACGTGATCGCCGGCGTGCTGATCCTGGCGATCATCGAGAACGCCATGAACCTGAAGAACATCGACACCTTCTATCAGTACGTCATCCGCGGAACCATCCTGCTGCTGGCCGTGGTCATCGACCGCTTCAAGCAGCGCTAAACCTTGACTCTGCCCTCCCCCGCGGCGCCAGGCGCGCCGTGCCGGGGACCGCTTTGCCCGTGAAATGCCCGAGGACCAAACAATGACCACGCCCAAACGCCCGCTCCGCTCCGCCCAGTGGTTTGGCAGCAACGACAAGAACGGCTTCATGTACCGCAGCTGGATGAAGAACCAGGGCATCCCGGACCATGAATTCCAGGGCAAGCCCGTCATCGGCATCTGCAACACCTGGTCCGAGCTGACCCCCTGCAACGCCCACTTCCGGAAGATCGCCGAACACGTCAAGCGCGGCATCTACGAAGCCGGCGGCTTCCCGGTGGAATTCCCGGTGTTTTCCAACGGCGAATCCAACCTCAGACCCACCGCCATGCTGACCCGCAACCTGGCCAGCATGGACGTGGAAGAGGCCATTCGCGGCAACCCGGTGGACGCCGTGGTGCTGCTCACCGGCTGCGACAAGACCACGCCGGCGCTGCTGATGGGCGCCGCCAGCTGCGACGTGCCGGCTATCGTCGTCACCGGTGGCCCCATGCTCAACGGCAAGCACCACGGCCGCGACATCGGCGCCGGCACCATCGTCTGGCAGATGCACGAGGCCTACAAGGCGGGTGCCATCGACCTCAATGAATTTCTCTCCGCCGAAGCCGGGATGTCACGTTCGGCCGGGACCTGCAACACCATGGGCACCGCCTCGACCATGGCCTGCATGGCCGAGGCCCTGGGCACCTCGCTGCCGCACAACGCCGCCATCCCGGCGGTGGATTCGCGGCGCTACGTGCTGGCCCACCTGTCCGGCATGCGCATCGTCGAGATGGTGGAAGAAGACCTCCGGCTGTCGAAGATCCTCACCAAGGAAGCCTTCGAGAACGCCATCCGCGTCAACGCCGCCATCGGCGGTTCCACCAACGCGGTGATCCACCTCAAGGCCATCGCCGGCCGCATCGGCGTGGATCTGGAGCTGGACGACTGGACCCGGGTCGGCCGCGGCACCCCCACCATCGTCGACCTGCAACCGTCCGGACGCTTCCTGATGGAGGAGTTCTATTATTCCGGCGGCCTGCCGGCGGTGATCCGCCGCATGGGCGAAGCCAATCTGCTGCCTCATCCCGAAGCCCTGACCGCCAACGGCAAGACGATCTGGGCGAACTGCGCCGAGGCGCCCATCTACGGCGACGACGAGGTCATCCGCGCCCTGGACAACCCCCTGCGCGCCGACGGTGGCATCTGCGTATTGCGCGGCAACCTGGCGCCCAAGGGCGCGGTGCTCAAGCCCTCGGCCGCGACCCCGGCGCTCATGCAGCATCGCGGTCGCGCCGTGGTGTTCGAGAACCTGGAAGACTACAAGGCGCGCATCGTCGACCCGGATCTGGACATCGACGAGACCTGCGTGATGGTGCTGAAGAACTGCGGGCCCAAGGGTTATCCGGGCATGGCCGAGGTGGGCAACATGGGGCTGCCGCCCAAGCTGCTGGCCAAGGGCATCACGGACATGGTGCGCATCTCCGACGCCCGCATGAGCGGCACCGCCTACGGCACCGTGGTGCTGCACGTGGCACCCGAGGCCTCGGCCGGCGGCCCGCTGGCGGTGGTGCGCGAAGGCGACATGATCGAACTGGACTGCGCCTCCGGGCGCCTGCACCTGGATATCCCCGACGAAGAACTGGCCGCGCGTCTGGCCGACTGGCAACCGCCGGCCGATCAGCTGCTGGCCGGCGGTTATCGCCGCCTCTACGTCAACCATGTGCTGCAGGCCGACGAAGGCTGCGACTTCGACTTCCTGGTCGGCTGCCGCGGCGCCGAGGTGCCCCGCCACTCCCATTGATCCGCTTCTACCCCCTCTCCCTTCGGGAGCGGGTTGGGGTGAGGGGGCTTTACCGCCCCTCCTCCGGCTTCCGGGTCGCCTGACCCACCCTTGCACAACAACAAACCGAAAAGGTGGTCGAGATGAAACGCACGTTAGCCCTCACCGGACTTGGACTGTCACTCATGATCAGCACCCTTACCGCCCAGGCAGCCGGCCTCAGCAGCCAGCAGTCGAGCTTTGGCAAGCTGCCCGATGGCACCCCCATCGAGAAGTTCGTCCTGACCAACAGCCACGGCATGCAGGCCACCGTCATTACCTACGGCGGCGTGCTGCAGGCGCTCAAGGTGCCCGACCGCACGGGCCACAGCGAGGACGTGGTGCTGGGCTTCGATGACGTCCAGGGTTATCTCGACAACCCCACGGTGTTCTTTGGCGCCACCATCGGCCGCTTCGGCAACCGCATCGCCGACGGTCGTTTCAGCCTCGACGGCAAGAGCTACCAGATCCCGCAGAACGACAAGACCAACGCCCTGCACGGCGGTCCCCAGGGCTTCAACACCAAGGTGTGGAAGGCCGAGCCGGCCAAGGGCGACGGCTGGGTCGGCGTGACCCTGAGCTATGTGTCTCCCGATGGCGAGATGGGCTTTCCCGGCACCCTGACCACCCAGGTGACCTACCAGCTGGACGAACACAACCAGCTGACCCTCAAGTACCGCGCCACCACCGACAAGCCGACGGTGCTCAACCTGACCAACCACAGCTACTTCAACCTGGCGGGCGCCGGCAGTGGCACCGTGCTCAAGCAGGTGGCGATGCTCAATGCCGACACATACACGCCGGTGACCGCCAAGCTGATTCCCACCGGCGAATTGCCGCCCGTGGCCGGCACGCCCCTGGACTTCCGCAAGCCGACCGCCATCGGCAAGCACATCGCCGACGACAACCAGCAGCTGAAGTACGCCGAACCCAAGCAGGGTGGCTATGACTTCAATTGGGTGCTCAACACCGCGGGCGATCTGCAGAAGGCCGCCGCCGTGGTAACCGATCCGGGCTCCGGCCGCACCCTGACCCTCTACACCACCGAACCGGGCGTGCAGTTCTATACCGGCAACTTCCTGGAAGGAAACATCAAGGGCAAGGCCGGCAAGACCTACGGCCACTGGGGTGCCTTCACCCTGGAAACCCAGCACTATCCGGACGCCCCCAACCAGCCGAACTTCCCCACCACCCGCCTGGACCCCGGCCAGACCTACACCCAGACGACCATCTTCAAGTTCGCCGCCAAGTAAGGCGATTGCCGATGCACGCAAGGCCGCTCCCAGGAGCGGCCTTCTTCTTTAGGGATTGTGCATGCGGCTTCCCTCACCCCAACCCTCTCCCGGAGGGAGAGGGGGTTGTTCCGGCACGCGCGCTTAGCTCTTCAGTAGCGTGGAAAACGGCGCAGCCTTTTCCACTGTCCTGCCACCCCCCTTCCACCACCCAATAAAAAACCCGGCGTCTCGCGACGCCGGGTTCTCAACCACTCAGGACCGCGCGATCAGATCGCGGCCTTGGTGTTCTCGCCGTTCACCAGGCGCTGGATGCCCAGCGGGTTGGCGTTCTGCAGGGCTTCCGGGAGGAAGGCGTCCGGATAGTTCTGGTAGCACACCGGGCGCAGGAAGCGGTCGATGGCCAGGGTGCCGACCGAGGTGCCGCGAGCATCGGAGGTCGCCGGATAGGGACCGCCGTGGACCATGGCGTCACAGACTTCCACACCGGTGGGATAGCCGTTGAGCAACAGGCGCCCGGCTTTCTGCTCCAGCAAGCCGATGATGGCCTCGAAACGTTGCAGATCGGCCGGCTCGGCCAGCAGGGTGGCGGTCAGCTGGCCATGCAGGCCTTGCAGCGCCTGGTGCAGCTGGGCCTCGTCGGCCACCTCGACCACCACGGTGGTGGGGCCGAAGACTTCTTCCTGCAGCAACTCGTCGTTTTCCAGCAGCAGGCTCACGTCAGCCTTGAACAGCTGCGGACGCGCCTGGTTGCCTTCCTGGCTGGCACCGGCCAGGTGTTGCACGCCGGAATGAGCCAGCAGCGCCGCGACGCCCTTCTCGTAGCTCTTCAGGGTGCCCGGATTGAGCATGGTCTGGGGCGCCTGCTCGTTCATGGCACCGGCCAGGCGCTCGAGGAAGGCGCTGAATTCGGGCGAACGCAGGCCGATGACCAGACCCGGATTGGTGCAGAACTGACCGCAACCCAGAACCACGGAGGCCGCGAGTTCGCCGGTGATGGCGTCGCCACGGGCCTTGAGCGCCTCGGGCAGGACCACCACCGGGTTGATGCTGGACATCTCGGCGAACACCGGGATCGGCTGCGGACGGGCCGCGGCCATGTCGCACAGGGCGCGACCGCCGCGCAGGGAGCCGGTGAAGCCCACCGCCTGGATGGCCGGGTGCTTGACCAGCTGCTCGCCTACGCCACCGCCATAGATCATGTTGAACACGCCCTTGGGCATGCCGGTCTTCTCGGCGGCGCGAATGATGGCGTCGGCCACGTATTCGGCGGTGACCATGTGGCCGCTGTGGGCCTTGAACACCACTGGGCAACCGGCGGCCAGGGCCGCGGCGGTGTCGCCACCGGCGGTGGAGAAGGCCAGCGGGAAATTGCTGGCGCCGAACACGGCCACCGGACCCAGGCCAATGCGGTACTGGCGCAGGTCAGGACGCGGCAGCGGCTTGCGCTCGGGCAGCGCGGTGTCGATGCGCGCACCGTGGAAGTCACCGCGGCGGAGCACCTTGGCGAACAGACGCATCTGGCCGCTGGTGCGGCCGCGCTCACCCTGGATGCGGCCAGCCGGCAGCGCGGTTTCCTGGCAGACCAACTGGACGAAGTCGTCACCCAGGGCATCCAGTTCGTCGGCGATGGCGTCGAGGAAGGTCGCGCGCTTTTCGGCGCTCAACTTGCGGTACAGGGGCGCGGCCTGCTCGGCGGCACGGGCGGCGGCATCGACCTCGGCCGTGGACGCCTGGAAGAATTCGTAGGGCAGCTTTTCGCCGGTCGTGGCGTCGATGCTGTAGACCCGCACCTCGCCCTCGCCGCTGCGAGCGCCACCGATGTAGTTCTTGCCTTGGATCTGCATTGTTCTCGACTCCTTATACCTAGGGGTTCAGGGAAGACCACCCGCTACGGGGAGGTCTTCGAAAGGGTGGCACGCTCGGTGTCCGAGCGGCCGGGCCAGCCTGTGCGATACCCACTCTAGCATTCGCATAGTCAGCAGTCATCATACAACTATCAGAGCTGGCGGACCTGCCCGGGCTGGAAGGCTGCCGTGCCGGCCTTGACGCCATTGCTCAGCGGCTCGCCGAATTCCGGCACCGCGATCTCGAATCTGTCGCCCGGCTCGACGCGCACGCCATCGGCGAAGGACAGGGTCGCCGTGCCGAAGAAATGTACATGGACATCGCCCGGCCGCAGGAACTGCGCGTACTTGAAGTGGTGATACTCGAGGTTCTCCAGGCTGTGGCACATGTTGTCCTCGCCCGAGAGGAATTCCTTCTCCCAGATCACCTGCTCGCCGCGACGGATCCGGCTGGTGCCCGCCAGATGGCTCGGCAGCTCACCGGTGCGCAAGGCCGGACCGAAGCTGCAGTAGCGTAGTTTGGAATGGGCCAGGTAGAGATAGTTCTTGCGTTCCATCACGTGGTCGGAGAATTCGTTGCCCACCGCATAACCCAGGCGGTAGGGCTTGCCGTCGTCACCGATCACATAGAGACCGGTCAGCTCCGGCTCTTCCCCGGCGTCCTCGGCGAATTCCGGCAGCGGGATGTCGGCACCCGGACGCACCAGGATGCCGCCGTCGCCCTTGTAGAACCATTCCGGCTGGGCACCGGCGCTCCCCGCCGCAGGCCGACCGCCCTCCACGCCCCATTTGAACATGCGCATGGAGTCGGTCAGCTTGGCCTCTTCCTGGCTGTTCTGCTGGTGCATCTTGTCGCGGGTGGCGGCGCTGCCCAGGTGGGTCAGACCGGTCCCGGTGACCAGGCAGTGCGCGGGATCCTCATGGTCCAACGGCGGCAGCAGGCGACCGGCCTCGAGCAGCTCGGCATAGGCCGGGCCGGGCTCCAGGCCCAGGGTCTGCACCTGAGATTCCAGGGAAACGCCGGCACGGATGGCCTGCAGCGCCAGGGTCCGAGTGCTGGTCGCGCCGCGGACCTGCTGGACTTCACCGCGCTCGACCACGCCGACGCGGCGCTGGCCCTGTTGGTCTTCGAACTGAATCAGGTGCATGGCATTCTCCTTGTTGGTTATCGCCTGCAGGAGACTTTACTCGGCGCCATGGGGCCTGCCTAATGAGAGCTCCCTATCCCGCGATAACCAACGGTTATTCCCATGCTGCCATCCCTGGGCTCCATCGCCTCCCGTCTGCGCCTGCGGCAACTGCGCCTGCTGATCGCCCTCGACGAGGAAGGCTCGCTGCACAAGGCCGCCGAGCGCATCGCCATTTCCCAGCCCGGCGCCACCAAGGCCCTGCACGAGATCGAGAGCACCCTGGGCGCCACCCTCTTCCTGCGCACCCACCAGGGCCTGCAGCCCAATGACCTGGGCCGCTGCGTGATCCGCTATGCGCGGCTGATCGAAAGCGACCTGGCCCATCTGCGCGAAGAGATGCTCGGTATCCTGCAGGGCGAAGGCGGGCGGCTGGCGGTGGGAGTGATCATGGGCGCCGTGCCTCGGCTGATCGCCGCGGTGTCGCGCCTGGGTGCGGCGCAGCCCCAGCTGGGGATCGAGATCATCGAGGACACCAGCGTGCGCCTGCTCGACCTGCTCGACGCCGGTCGCATCGAACTGGCCATCTGCCGCAGCAGCGTCAGCCGCCGGCCGGATGCCTATGACTGCCTGGAGGTGCGCGAAGAGCGGCTGGAAATCGTCTGCCATCCCCGCCATCCGCTGGCGGAGTCCGAGACGCTGAGCCTGGCCGAACTGGTCGACAGCCGCTGGATCGTCTATCCGGCCAACCTGCCCATGCGCCTGACGCTGGAGCGGGAATTTCGCGCGGCGGAGCTGGAGTTTCCCCGCTATCCGGTGGAAACCTCCTCAACCTTCACCCTGCTCGGCCTGCTGCAGGAAGACGCCAACCAGGTGGCCATGCTGCCCAGCGACATCGCCCAGTTCGGCGAAAGACACGGCCTGCTGCGCCGCCTGCCGGTGGTCCAGCGCACCCGCAACGAACCCTATTCGATCCTGGTCCGCCAGGGCGCGGGATTGTCGGCGGCCGCGCAGCTGCTGCTGGAGCAGTGGCGGTTGGCGGGGTAAAACCTCTATCGCCGCCATGGCGGTCCGCCGATGCGGCCGCTCCTACAGATGGAAGCACGACGGCTTGTTGCGATTTCGCCGAGGCTGACGTGACTGAACGCCTGCTCGGATAGCCCCCTCTCCCCTCGGGAGAGGGTTGGGGTGAGGGTGTCCCCTTCAGCGCAGTCTCCAGTGGAAAAGGCTACGCCGTTTTCCACGCTACGTGCTGCTGCGGCCGTGATGATTTCAGCGAGAGGAAAACCTCAATACGTCGGCAGCGTCACCCCGTGGAACAGGGTCTCCAGCTCCTGCCGCGAGGGCGTCTGCATGGCCTCGGTGAGGACATCGCGGGTCAGGTGCGGCGCGAAGCGGCCGATGAAGTCGCACATGAAGCCGCGCAGGAAGGTGCCGCGGCGCAGGCCGATCTTGGTCACGCTGGCTTCGAAGAGGTGGCTGGCGTCCAGGCAGACCAGGTCGGCATCGGCTTTGTGATCCACCGCCATGTCGGCGACGATGCCCACGCCCAGGCCGAGGCGGACATAGGTCTTGATGACGTCGGCGTCCGCCGCGGTCAGCACCACGTTGGGCTCAAGACCCTGGCGGGCAAAGGCCTCGTCGAGCTTGGAGCGGCCGGTGAAGCCGAAGACGTAGGTCACCAGCGGCTGTTCCGCCAGGTGTTCCAGGGTCAGGTGTTCCACCTTGGCCAGGGGGTGACCCTGGGGCACGATGACACAGCGGTTCCAGCGATAGCAGGGCATCATCACCAGATCGTTGAAGCGTTCCAGACCCTCGGTGGCGATGGCGAAGTCGACGGTGCCGTCGGCGGCCATCTCGGCGATCTGGGTCGGCGAGCCCTGGTGCATGTGCAGGGCCACGTCCGGATACTGCTTGATGAATTCGCTGATCACGTCCGGCAGCGCATAGCGCGCCTGGGTGTGGGTGGTGGCGATGGACAGGGTGCCCTTGCGCTCGTTGGAGAATTCCTGGGCGATCTGCTTGATGCTCTCGCACTTGCGCAGGATCTCGCCGGCGGTCTGGATGATGCGTTCGCCGGCCGGGGTCACCCGGGTCAGGTGCTTGCCGCTGCGGGCAAAGACCTCGACCCCCAATTCGTCCTCGAGCAGGCGGATCTGCTTGCTGATGCCAGGCTGCGAGGTATAGAGGCTCTGGGCGGTGGCGGAAACGTTCAGATCGTGGTGGGCGACTTCCCAGATATATCGCAACTGTTGCAGCTTCATGCCGGCTCCTCGCTGACCCATGCGCAAGCATATAACAGTAAAGCAGGCCTTAAGGTTTTTCTAGACCGAAATCGAATTAAGTCGCGGAGAAGTAAGGCTGACGCTTACGGATCAGCCCTGTCGCAGCGGCACCAGGTACACCGGGATGCGTGCGGTCTGCAGCAGGCGGCTGGCGGTACGTCCCAGCGGGGCGACCTGGGCGTCGCCCTGGCTGCGACTGCCGATCACCAGCAGATCCGCGGCGAAGTCCTGGGCCTGCTTGAGAATGGCGGCCGGCGGATCGCCCTGCACCACCCGCACGGCCCGGATCAGACCCACGGTGGCCGGGGTCTCCAGCAGGTCCTCGCGCAGCGACTCGAACACCTGCTGCTCGATGGTCTCCAGCACCAGCTCCAGACCGCCATTGCGCAGGCGATCCAGGGATTCAACATTCGGATGCTGTTGCAGCAGCGTGGAGGCCAGCAGGCCGAGCGGCTCCACCACATGGACGACATACAGCCGGGCCTGATGGATGCGGGCGAGATTCAAGGCATGCTGAAAGACATAGGACGAACACAGGCCCAGGTCCGTGGCATAAAGCAGCGAGCGGATCACGATTCCTCCTGGCCAGATCAGGCGACCTGACCGGTGCAATGCGGGATAGCCCTTTCCAGCGTAGCAGGGGAAAGACATTTGCGCTGCGAAGCGCGCGTTAGAGGCCTTTCAGGGTATTTCCTCGGGCTCCCGCGCCGCCGCGGCCTGGATCGCCGCCACCAGGGCCGGCTCGCGCAGGGGCGCCTGCACCGGGCCGAAGAAGTCGCCATCCTCGATCAGGAACAGCGCCGGCAGATGAAAGACCCCATAGCGCTGTACCAGACCGCCACTGCGCTCGGCATCCACCCAGTACAGCCGCTCGACCGGCAGCGCCGCCGTCGGCAGTACCTGGCGCGCCAGGCGGCAGGAGGCGCAACCGGCGCTGGTAAAGATCAGCAGGGAGCGCCCCGGCGCCGCCAGCAGGACGGCATCGGCCGTCCCATCGTCCAATTCCATGCTTTCCTCGTCGCGATCATCGCCAAAGCACGCCTTCGGGCGCGTCGATAGCGTCGTAGCCATTGTGAGCAGGCGGTACAAGCGTTAAGGTGCCCCACCCTCTCCATCGTATTTTGCCTGCACGGGCCCTGACCTGTCGCAGCGCCGTGACCGACGAGTAGCACCATGGCCGCACAGCCCCGCCTTAACGACCTCAACATCGAAGCCAACGAGCCGCTCATCACCCCCGAGCAGCTCAAGCAGGAGATCCCGCTGAGCGATCTCGCCGCCGACACCGTCGCCCAGGGCCGCCAGGTCATCCGCGACATCCTCGACGGCAAGGACCACCGCCTGTTCGTGGTGATCGGCCCCTGCTCCATCCATGACATCAAGGCCGCTCACGATTATGCGGAGCGCCTCAAGGCCCTGGCCGCCCAGGTCAGCGACAGCCTCTATCTGGTCATGCGCGTCTACTTCGAGAAGCCCCGCACCACCGTGGGCTGGAAGGGCCTGATCAACGATCCCTACCTGGACGACTCCTTCAAGATCCAGGACGGCCTGCACATCGGTCGCCAGCTGCTGCTGGACCTGGCGGAAAAGGGCCTGCCCACCGCCACCGAGGCGCTGGACCCCATCTCCCCCCAATACCTGCAGGACCTGATCAGCTGGTCGGCGATCGGTGCCCGCACCACCGAATCCCAGACCCACCGGGAAATGGCCTCGGGCCTCTCCTCCGCGGTCGGCTTCAAGAACGGCACCGACGGCAGCCTGACCGTGGCCATCAACGCCCTGCAGTCGGTGTCCAGCCCGCACCGCTTCCTGGGTATCGACCAGCGCGGCCAGGTATCCGTGGTCATGACCAAGGGCAACGCCTATGGCCATGTGGTGCTGCGCGGCGGCAACGGCAAGCCCAACTACGATTCGGTCAGCGTCACCCTGTGCGAGCAGGCGCTGGTCAAGGCCAAGGTCAAGCCGAACATCATGGTCGACTGCAGCCACGCCAACTCCAACAAGGACGCCGCCCTGCAGCCGCTGGTGATGGACAACGTCGCCAACCAGATCGTCGAAGGCAACAACTCCATCGTCGGCCTGATGGTGGAAAGCCACCTGGGCTTTGGCAGCCAGCCGATTCCGGCGGATCTGTCGCAGCTGCAGTATGGCGTCTCGGTGACCGACGCCTGCATCGACTGGGCCATGACCGAGAAGAGCATTCTCGACATGCACCGCAAGCTCAAGGATGTGCTGCCGCGCCGCGCGCGCAGCTGATCCTGCAGCAGATACGAAAACGCCGGGCTCAGCCCGGCGTTTTTCTTGGCGTGGCCATTCAGGCCAGCGGCGTCACCTGGCCACGACGTTCCAGGTAGTGCTCCACATAGGAGCAGGAGGGAATGACGCTGTAGCCGCGGCTCTCGGCGTAGTTCAGCGCATACTCGGTCAGCCGCGCTGCCAGGCCGCGCCCACGCAGGGCATCGGGGACGAAGGTGCGATAGAAATCCATGGTCTGCTTGCCCAGATCCATGTAGGCGAGATAGGCGCGCTGGCCGTCGACAGAAAGGTGGAATTGATGATTGGCCTCATCGTGTTCCACGTGCAGGGACTCGTTCATGACTACTCCTTGGCGGTTTGGCTCCGCCTTATCCATTGTTATCGATGATACCCGAAGACGAGAACGCACCCTTCCTGTGCGGGACTGAGCCACAGCGCGTCAGACCCCTCCGGAAGAAGCAGGTTCTGACCAGCCGTCGCACCGAGAAGACACACTATATCAGGGCCGCCTGCGCGGGAGCAGGCGCGGCTCAGCGCTTGACAACTTCCGCTCATCCTCTAACGTTTTGAAACGTTCGCGACTTTCAACCATCCAAGCAGTTGCTGATACCGGGTGCGCAGGGATTCCGGGACGAACACGGGGAGCCGAGAAGGATTTTCCGCAAAAAATCCTTCTTCAACGGGTTCGCTCAGTTTACTTACGACCGGTAATGAGTAGTATGTAGCCGCAATTTTCCACCTGGGAAATTGATCTTAAAACAGGATGTCTACCTCAAGGGGTTTACGATGAACAACGCTCTGAAATTCGCCGCCCTGGCTCTGGCCGCTGCTCTGGCCACTGGTTGCAGCACCGCTAACAAGGAAAGCGAAGCTCGCCTGACCGCTACCGAAGACGCCGCTGCCCGTGCTCAGGCTCGTGCTGACGAAGCCTACCGTCACGCTGACGAGGCCCTGGCCGCCGCTCAGAAAGCTCAGCAGACCGCTGACGAAGCCAACGAGCGCGCCCTGCGTATGCTGGAAAAAGCCAGCCGCAAGTAAGCGCCTCGGCTGGAAAGGCGAGTGGCAACAGTCGCCTTTCCCGGAGCAAACAAAAAGCCCGCCATCTCAGATGGCGGGCTTTTTGTTTGTCTGGCCGGCCGAGCGCGCTCGGCCGGTCGCGATCACAGGGTCTTGGCAGGCGCCTTGGCCACCGTACCCGGCGTCATCCCGGCCGGCAGGTCGGCGATTTCCACTGGCAGGCCGTCCTGGCCCTGGACCACGTCACGCACCGTGTTCCAGTTCACCGCGCTGTTGGCCTGCAGCAGGTCGTCACGCTTGATCAGCGCATTGACCACCGCGGCCTGACGGTCAATCTCGGTCGGATCGCCCTTCACGGTCACCGGCTGGTGGGCTTCCAGGTAGAGCTTGCCCTGGCTCACGCCGAACTTGTAGGGCTCGTCGATGATGCGCACCGGCGTGCCCACGGGCAGCATGCCGACCAGTTCGGTCACGTTGAAGTTGTACATGCGGAAGCAGCCATGGCTGACCTGCATGCCGATGCCGAATTTCTTGTCCGAGCCGTGGATGAGATAGCCCGGCAGGGTCAGGCGGATCTTGTAGGGCCCCAGGGGATTGTCCGGACCGGGCGGCACCACCTTGGGCAGCGGATCGCCTTCGGCGGCGTGCTCGGCGCGTACCGACTCCGGCGGATACCAGGACGGATCCTTGATCTTGTCCACCACCTTGGTCACGCCGATGGGCGAACCCCAGCCTTCGCGGCCGATGCCCAGCGGGTAGGTGAACACCGTGTGACCACCCTTGGGGTAGTAGTACATGCGGTATTCGGCGATGTTGATGACGATGCCTTCGCGCGGGCCGGGCGGCAGGATGAAGCGCGTGGGCAGCACGATCTCGGTGCCGGCACCCGGCAGCCAGGCATCGACGCCCGGGTTGGCGGCCACCATCTCGGTGTAGCCCAGATCGTACTTCTGGCCGAGATCGGCAAAGGTGTCTTCGTAGGCGGCCTTGATGACCTGAACCTCGCCGACCACGTCTTCACCGGGTGGCGGCAGCGGCAACTCCAGTGCCTGCGCCGTACCCGCGCTCAACAGACCAAACAGCGAGAGGGAACCGACCAGGGTCGAAACGCGCGCGGGCATGGGATGAATCCTTGCAAGGAGCAAAAAGGTGACGGCGCGAATTGTACACGCCTCGATCGGCGTCCGGCAGGGCCTCAAAAGACCTGTAACGGATTCGGCAAGCCCCGTTTGGCGCCCTGCAGCCGCTGCATGCAGGCCGGACAGAGGGTCTTGAGGCCGAGCGCCCGGCGATTCAGCGGATGCAGGCGGGGACGCGCCGGCAGCAGGGTACCGCACAGCGTCCGGTCGGTCGGCGAGCCCAGCTCCAGCTGCCGGGCGACGATATGGACTCGGCCCTCGCGGCAGGCGAACAGGTCGAGCTGGGCATCGGGCTGGATCAGCTGATAGCCGTGCATGGACCGGGAAAGGCGGGACATCGGGATACTCCAGGGGCGGTTCCGCCGGGCGGTCGATTGGCCGGACCGGCGGGGCGCGCAACCTTAGCGGAAAGCCCCGTCGGGGAAAAGTCCGGCGTTCAGTCGCGCAGCAGCGGCTGCAACTGGGGCCAGGCGTTGTCCAGCAGGCGCTGCTGGGCATTGGCCTGGGGGTGGATGCCATCCGGCTGCATATAGGCCGGATCGCCGCCTACCCCTTCCAGCAGGAAGGGCACCAGGGCCACCTGCTGGGCCTTGGCCACGTCCGCGTAGACCTGGGCGAAGCCATCGGTATAGCGCGGTCCGTAGTTGGGCGGCAGGCGCATGCCCAGCAGCAGGACGCGCGCGCCTCGGGCCTTGGCCTGCTCCACCAGGGCGGTGAGGTTGCGCTCGAACTGGGCCAGCGGCTGGCCGCGCAGGCCGTCGTTGCCGCCCAGCTCGATGGCCACCACGTCGGGTCGATGCTCAGCCAGCAGCCGTGGCAGGCGCGCCAGGCCGCCGGCGGTGGTGTCGCCGCTGATGGAGGCATTCACCACCTGGTAGTCGAGCCGCTGCGCCTGCAGGCGCTGCTCCAGCAGGCGTACCCAGCCCTGCCCTTCGGCGAGGCCGTAGCCGGCGCTGATGCTGTCGCCCACCACCAGCAGGGTGCGCGCCATGGCCAGGGGCGTGAGGGTCAGGCAGAGCAGCGCCAGCAGCCAGGCAATGCCTTGCCGCAAAGGCGCGCTGGACTTCGCCCGCTTTTTTGACTCTAACTCGCCACAGCCGCCCGCGTGCGGGCCCTTCGAATACGGCATCGGATACCTCATGAGCGAAGTCATACTGCTGGCACGCGACCTTAGCAAGGTCGTCACGGGCGCGGAAGGCGCGCTGCCGATCCTCCAGGCGCTGGATCTGCAACTGCAGGCCGGCGACAGTTTGGCCATCGTCGGCAGCTCGGGTTCCGGCAAGTCCACCCTGCTCGGTCTCTTGGCCGGTCTCGACCTGCCCAGCGGCGGCGAGGTCCATCTTGCCGGTCAGCGCCTGGATACCCTCGACGAAGACGCCCGTGCCCGCCTGCGCGCCGAACGGGTGGGCTTCGTGTTCCAGTCCTTCCAGCTGCTGGACAGCCTCACGGCGCTGGAGAACGTCATGCTGCCGCTGGAGCTGGAGGGCGTGCGCCAGGCCCGCGAGCAGGCGGTGGCCCTGCTGGAACGGGTCGGCCTGGGCGAACGACTGCGCCACTATCCCCGGCAGCTCTCCGGCGGCGAGCAGCAGCGGGTCGCCCTGGCGCGCGCCTTCGCGCCGCGCCCGAGCATCCTCTTCGCCGACGAACCCACCGGCAACCTCGACAGCCGTACCGGTGCCCATATCAGCGATCTGCTGTTCGAACTCAATCGTGAGCGCGGCACGACGCTGGTACTGGTGACCCATGACGAGCGCCTGGCCGCGCGCTGCGCCCGCCAACTGCGCCTGGAAGGCGGCCGGCAGGTCGCGGCATGAGGCGTACCGGTCTGCCCTTCACCCGGCTGTTCGGCCTGGCCTGGCGCCAAAGTCTGAGAGAGCTCCGTGCCGGCGAGATCCGCATGCTCTGCCTGGCACTGGTGGTGGCCGTCGCCGCCAGCGTCGCCATCGGCTACTTCACCGCCCGCCTGGGCGCGGGCATGGAAAATCGCGCCAGCGAATTCCTCGCCGCCGACCTGGTGCTGCTGGGCAGCGAACCGCCACGTCCGGAACAGGTAGACGCCGGCCTGCAGCGGGGCCTCGAACACAGCCGCTCGCTCAATTTCAGCACCATGGCCGCAGGTGCCGAGGCCCTGCAGCTGGCCAGCGTCAAGGCGGTCCAGGCCAACTTTCCCCTGCGCGGCGAGGTGCGCAGCGCGGCGGCGCCGGACGCGCCCGACCAGCCGGGCGGCGCTCCGGCGCCCGGGGAGGCCTGGGTCGAGCCGCGCCTGCTGCTGGCCCTGGACGCCAAGGTCGGTGATCGCCTGGACATCGGGCGCAAAGCCCTCATCATCACCCGGGTGCTCACCTACGAACCGGATCGAGCGGGTGACTTCTACAGCCTGACGCCGCGGGTGCTGATCAATCTCGACGACGTGGCCGCCACCGGGGTCATCCAACCCGGCAGTCGGGTGCGCTATCGCGAACTCTGGCGCGGCGAGCCCCAGGCCCTGGCCGCCTATCGCCAGGCGCTCACCCCGGCCCTGGCCGCCAACCAGCGCTTCGAAGGCCCGGGCGATGGCAATCGCCAGCTGGGCAATGCCCTGGAACGTGCCCAGCGCTATCTGGGGCTGGCCAGCCTGGTGGCGGTGGTGCTGGCCGGCGTGGCCGTGGCGCTGTCGGCCAATCGCTTCGCCGCGCGGCGCTTCGACGCCAGCGCCCTGCTGCGCTGCCTGGGTCTGACCCGCCGCGACGCCCTGGTGCTCTATGGCCTGCAACTGGGGTTGCTGGGGCTGGCGGCGAGTCTGCTCGGCGCCCTGCTCGGCTGGCTGGCGCAGCTGGTGCTGTTCGAGCTGCTGCATGGCCTCCTGCCAGCGCGCCTTCCGGCGGTCGGGATTGGCCCGGCGCTGGCCGGCATGGGCACCGGCCTGGTCGCCTTGGTCGGCTTCGCCCTGCCGCCGCTGGCCGCCCTGGGGCGGGTCCCGCCGCTGCGGGTGTTGCGCAGCGATCTGCAGCCCGCCCCCCTGCGCACCTGGCTGGTCTATGGCTGCGCCCTGCTCGCCCTGGGGCTGATCATGTGGCGCCTGTCGCTGGATCTGCGCCTGACCCTGGCGCTACTGGTGGGTGGCCTGGTCGCGGGACTGCTGTTCGGCAGTCTGCTCTACCTGGCCCTGCGTGGCCTGCGCCGGGCCATGCAGGGTGCGCCCCTGGCCTGGCGGCTGGGTCTGGGTCAGCTGCTCCGGCATCCCCTGGCGGCGGTGGGCCAGACCCTGGCCTTCGGCCTGATCCTGCTGGCCATGAGTCTGGTGGTGCTGCTGCGGGGCGAGCTGCTGGAACGCTGGCAGGCGCAACTGCCGGCCGAGGCGCCCAACCACTTCGCCCTCAATGTGCTGCCGGACGAGGGCCAGGCCTTCGCCGCGGCGGTGGCCGGTCTCTCGCCCCACGCCAGTCCGCTCTATCCCATCGTGCAGGGCCGCCTGGTCAGCGTGAAGGGGCATCCGGCCCAGGAAGGCCTGGAAGACGACTCCCGCGGTGGCCGCGCCACCCGGCGCGATCTCAACCTGACCTGGTCGGCTGGGTTGCCGGACGGCAACCGCCTGGAAGGCGGTCAGTGGTGGGACGCGCTGCCCGCCGGCGACCTGCCCGGGGTGTCCCTGGAAAGCGAGCTGGCGCGCAGCCTCGGCGTCGGCCTGGGCGACACCCTGGGCTTCGTCATCGGCGATCGCCAGATCGAGGCGCGAGTCACCAGCCTGCGGCAGGTCAGCTGGGACAACTTCCAGCCGAACTTCTTCGTGATCTTCGCCCCGGGCGCCCTGCAGGACGTGCCCTTCACCTACCTGGGCAGCTTCTACCTGCCGCCCGGGCACGATCGCGAATTGCTGGCCCTGGCCCGGCAATTCCCGGCGGTGACCCTGTTGCCCATCGACGCCCTGCTCGATCAGCTGCGCAGCATCCTGCGCCAAGTCAGCGTGGCGGTGGAGTTCGTGCTGCTGTTCGTGCTGGCCGCCGGCATCGCCGTGCTGCTGGCCGGCCTGCAGGCGACCCTCGACGAACGCATCCGCCAGGGCGCCCTGCTGCGTGCCCTGGGTGCCCGGCGCGAGTTGCTGCAACGGGCGCGGCGCACCGAATTCATCCTGCTCGGCGGCGCCAGTGGCTTGCTCGCGGCGCTCGGTTGCGAGATTGTCAGCGCCCTGCTCTACCGGCTGGCCTTCGACCTGGACTGGCAACCCCATCCCTGGCTGCTGCTGTTGCCGGTGCTGGGCGCCCTGCTGGTCGGGGCGGCGGGCCTGCTGGGCACGCGGCGGGCCCTCACCGCCAGTCCGTTACTGATCCTGAGAGAAAGCTGATCCATGAGTCGTTACCGTCCGCCGCGCACCGCTGGCACGCCCCTGATCACCGCCGCCGGCGAAGCCCGGTTGCGCGCCGAACTCCACGACCTGTGGAACGTGCGCCGGCCCCAGGTCACCCAGGCGGTGAGCGAGGCGGCCGCGCTGGGCGATCGTTCGGAAAACGCCGAGTACATCTACGGCAAGAAGATGCTGCGGGAGATCGACAGCCGGGTGCGCTTCCTGCGCAAGCGGCTGGAGAATCTCAAGGTGATCCGCGAACGACCGGCCGATCCGACCAAGGTCTATTTCGGCGCCTGGGTCACCCTGGAAGACGACGAGGGCGCGGAAAAGCGCTATCGCATCGTCGGCCCGGACGAACTCGACCTCCGGCAGAACCTCATCAGCATCGACTCGCCCCTGGCGCGGTCGCTGGTCGGCAAGGCGCTGGACGCCGAGGTCCGCCTGCAGACGCCGGCCGGCGAGCAGCGCTGGTACATCGTCGAGATCGCCTATCCCGAGGAATGACGGCTAGCGGCGACGGGTGATCACGCCCTGCCGCGCCACGCGGGTCAGTTCCCGCACCAGGGGTTCGAGACCGGCCTGGCCCGGCGACTGCACCACGGCGAAATCGAAGCTGTCGTCGCCGAAGGCGCGCAGCTGTTCGGCCCGGTCGGCGAAGCGGATCTGCAGGGTGCGACTGTGCGGCCAGCGCTTGGGCCAGCCTTCGAGGTAACGCAACAGGGTGGGCTGGTCGGGACCGCCGAGGAGGATGGCGGGATGACTGGCGAGTTTGCCCTGGGTCAGGGGAGTCAGGCGTAGCGGGAGCGGTAGCATGGACGAAATTCCGCCTCGTAGATCCAGCTGGGCGGTAGTACGAGGCCTGTTCCGTCCAGCGCTTTAGCGGTATTTGGGAGCGCCCCGCAAGTTGCTGTTTAAATCGGCGCGGGATCATCCTAGGGAGGGCTCGACCGCCCTGTCAAGCGGGCTTCAACCGTCCCCGCGACCGTTCTCCCTGGCACCGGTCGCCGCTACGGCCGGCGCTTCCAGCCGGGCCCGTTCGCGACTGAAGGCCACCCGGTACTTGTTGACGCTGGCCACGTAGTTGACCACCCCGATACCCACCTCCTCGGCGGCGATGCGCTCGACCTGGAAGAACCAGCGATCGCCGTCCAGCCCCTGCTTGCGCGCCTTGGCCCGGAGCGCCTGGACGCGCTCCGGGCCAAGGTTGTAGGCCGCCAGGGTAAAGGCGCGGCGCTCGCGCTCGGCGAGCCGCGGACTGGAGAAGAATTCGCGGCGCAGGCGCGCCAGATACCGGGTGGCGGCCCTGACGTTGTCCTCGGCGGAATGCAGGTTGCGCACCCCGACGCTGCGCGCCGCCCGCGGGGTGATCTGCAGCAGCCCCGCGGCGCGGCCGGCACCGCGGGCATGGGGATCGAGGCCGGATTCCTTGTAGGCCATGGCGGCCAGGGTCAGCCAGTCGAAGTCGTAGGCCTTGGCGTAGCGCTGCAGCAGCGGCCGCACCTGGGCCAGGCGCTTGCGGTCATGGGCCTGCAGCGGATCGCGCACCTGGTAGCGGCGCGCATAGGCCTGGCGAAAGGCCTGGTCGTCGTCGCGCGCCTGGGGTTGCCGGGCGAAGGTCCGGATCCGCTCGGCGAGCTGGTGCGCCGGGGCGCGCAGATACCAGAGCTGCGCCTGGTCATGGGCCACCACCAGCCGATCGGCCACCCGCAGGCGTGGCAGCACCCGCGCCCAGCGATGGGCCAACCCGGACTCGACGACGCTGAGCGGATAGATGCCGGCCTGGGTCAGCTCCAGGACGTCTTCCACCGCCAGGGTCGGATCGGCCCACTCGACCTGCACCGGCCGCAGCCTGCGCTTCTCCAGCTGGGCGTTGAGCCGGGCCAGGGCCGGACCGGCCGCGCTGCCCTGGGGCAGCACCACCCGCCGCCCGGCCAACTGCTCCAGATGGCGGGGCAGGCGCTGGCCGCGCCCACCCACCACCACCAGACTGGTGGGCGCAGCCACCGACGCGGCGATCAGCGCCGAATGCGGCGGTGGCAGCAGGGTTTCGCCGGGCGCCACCAGATCGCCCTCGCCGCGCTGCAGCGCCGCCAGGAGGTCGTCCTTGGCCTTGGGCACGAAGACCAGGCGCAACGGCCGGCCCCCGGGCTGGTGCTGCAGGTAGCGGGCGAAGGCCTGCAGGCGCCGATACTCGATGCCGAGGGCCTGGCCGTTCCATTCGCCGGAGCTGTGCCGACTCTGGTTGACCAGGACGCGCAACTCGCCGGCCCGCTCGATGGCGGTCAGGTCGCGCGCCGCGACATGGCGTGGTGCTTCGGGTGGCAGGGCACCGAGCCGTGCCTGGGCGGAGCAGGCGAGCAGGCAGCCAACAAGGACCAGGGTGAATCGAAACGGCATCCAGGACTCCTGACCTGGCCGGGACAGCGCCGATAGCACCCGGACTACGGATAGAATGAAGGGACAAAATCTGTGGAAGGTCCGCACCATGCAATTGATCGACATCGGCGTCAACCTCACCCACCCCAGTCTGCTCAAGCAGGTGGACGCGGTGATCGAGCGGGCCCAGGCCGCCGGTGTGATGCAACTGGTGCTGACCGGCACCACCCTCGAAGACAGCGAGAACGCCCTCAATCTCTGCCTGCGCCTGGATGCGGGCGAGGCGCTGTTCAGCACCGCGGGCGTCCATCCCCACGAAGCCTCGACCTGGAACGCGGCCGCCGCCAGGACCCTGCGCGACCTGGCCAGCCAGCCCAAGGTACGAGCCCTGGGCGAATGCGGCCTGGACTTCAATCGCGACTTCACCCCGCGGCCGCAGCAGGAGCGCTGCTTCGAGGAACAGCTGGCCCTGGCCGCCGAATTGCGCCGCCCGGTGTTTCTCCACGAGCGCGACGCCAGCGAGCGCATGCTGGCGATCCTGCGCGACTATCGCGACCACCTGCCGGCCGCCGTGGTGCACTGCTTCACCGGCGAGCGCAAGGCGCTCTATGGCTACCTCGATCTGGACATGCACCTTGGCATCACCGGCTGGATCTGCGACGAGCGCCGCGGCCTGCACCTGCACGAGCTGGTCGGGCAGATCCCGGTCGGTCGGCTGATGCTGGAAACCGATGCCCCCTACCTGCTGCCGCGCACCCTCAGACCCAGGCCGCGCCATGGCCACAACGAGCCGGCCTTCCTGCCGGAGATCCTGCGCACCGTGGCGCGCCTGCGCAACGAAACGCCCGAGCAGACCGCCCTGCACACCAGTGCCACCGCCCGCGCCTTCTTCGGGCTACCGGAGATCGCCGTGCCAGAGCGGATCGAGGAATTCGACTAGGCAGGGTTGCCGTTTCGCTAAAGTCAGACCCGTGCAAGCCGTTAACCTTTGGGCTTATTCCACGGCGTCAGACGTCTTCTCGCAGGGCGTTGACGCCAGTCAAGATCCGGGTCGCGCCGGCCTGCCAGGCTGTGCGGCCCCGCCGACTGGATGCCCCCTATGTTTGCCTGGCTGCGCGATATTTCCCTCAAGTACAAATTCTGGGCGGTCAACGCCGTTGCCTTCGTCACCAGCCTCCTGCTGGTGCTGTTCGCCATGCAATTGGAGGTCTCCGGCCGCGCCGAGCAGCTCAAGGCGGTCAAGGCCGTCGTGGGTGAGGCGGCTGCCAGCCTGAGCGCCCCGACCTTTACCGACATCTTCGTGGCCCGGGCGCCGGAATACGCCCTGGCCGTGGGCGTACTGATGCTGGTGCTGCTGGTGGCCTCGCAGCTGCTGATCCGCTTCATCCTCGGCAATCTGCAACGCCTCAAGGACACCATGCTGCGGGTGGAGCGCGACGGCGACCTCACCGCCCGGGTCGAGGTGCGCGGGCGCGACGAGGTCGGGCAGATGACCCAGGCCTTCAACGCCATGCAGGACAGCTACACCCGCGTCGTCGGTACCGTGGCCGCCAGCGCCGCCCGCCTGGACGAAGGCGCCGGACGCCTGGCCAGCGGCATGCAGGGCGTGCGGGGCGGCATGCAGGATCAGCAGCACGAAACCGACCAAGCGGCCACCGCCATCAACGAGATGAGCGCCACCGTGCAGCAGATCGCCGAGCACGCCGCCGGTACCCGTGACCAGTCCCAGGAAGCCGACCGCCTGGCCGGCGCCGGCCAGCAGGCAGTGGAGCGCGTCAGCCATTCCATCGCCGACCTCTCCCAGGGCGTGCAGCAGACCGCGGTGATGATCCAGGAGCTGGCCGAAAACAGCGAGCGCATCACCAGCGTGGTCAACGTCATCCATGGCATCGCCGAACAGACCAACCTGCTGGCGCTCAACGCTGCCATCGAGGCGGCCCGCGCCGGCGAGGCCGGCCGCGGCTTCGCCGTGGTGGCCGACGAGGTGCGCAACCTGGCCAAGCGGGTGCAGGGTTCCACCGACGAGATCACCCGCATGGTCGACGGCCTCCAGGCCGGCACCCGCGATGCCGTGGAATTCATGCGCGAGAGTTCGCTCAAGGCCGATGACTGCGTGGTCCAGGCCGGCGCTGCCGGGCAGGCCCTGGCCGACATCACCGCCGCCGTGACCCTGATGCGCGACAGCAACACCCAGATCGCCGTGGCCGCGGAACAGCAGGCCCAGGTGGCAGAGGAGATGAGCAGGTCGGTGGTAGGCATCCGCGATGTCACGGAAAGGACCATGCTGCTGACGCAGGAGTCGGCCAGCACCAGCACCGAACTGGCCGCCCTCGCAGGAACCCTGAATCAGGCGATTCGCCAGTTGCGCCTATAGCCTCCATAGCGAGAGCGCATTCGCGCGGTTGCCCGACAGGCGGCAAGATGCCCGCACGTTTTTCGGAGAACCGTCATGCGCTCGGTCACCACCCTCACTTCCGCCGTGCTGTTGTTGCTGGGCCTGGGCTGCATCGCCCAGGCGCTCGGCAACCCCCATCCACAACCGCTGATCCTGGCGGCCGTCGTCTGCCTGGTGGCCTTCGCCCTGCAAGAGCCTGACGCCCTCCCCGTGCCTCAGTCGCTGCGCGCCTGACGGCCACGCAGCTGACGTTTCAATAGCTTCAGCGCCCTGGTCAGAGCCGCAGGATCCTGCGGCCGACCGGCATAGCGCTGCGCCTGGAATTCCTGGGAAAAGGCCGAGATCGCTGCGCGCGCCGCCGGCAGCTCGGCCATGGCGCGTCCGGCGAAGCTGCCCGCCGCCTCGCCGCTTCGACGCCTGACGCCTTGCCGCGCCAGCAGCCGCTCGAACTGGTAGAAACGCGTCAACAGGGGATCCCACGTCCGCTGCCAGGGCTTGAGCACCAGCAGGGCCATCACCCCGAGCACGCCCAACACCACCAGCGCCAGCAGCACCCCCAGGCGTTGCAGCGAACCCTCGCCGAGCAGCCGCTTGAAGAGTTCGCCCTGGGTATCCTCCTGGTAGTTGAGCACCCAGCGCTGCCAGCCGTAGTTGAGGCGGTCCCAGCCCAGACGCAGGTCATTGAGCCAGGCCAGGTTGCGATAGCGATTGGCGGCGAAGGGATTGTCGGCGAGGAATTCGTTGGCCGCGCCCTGGGCCGCCAGGGCCTCCTGCAGACCCCGCTCGATCCGCTCGGGCGCCACCTGGGCGGTAGGGTCGACACTGACCCAGCCGCGCCCCGGCAACCAGTATTCCACCCAGGCATGGGCATCGAATTGCTGCACCAGCAGATAGCCGCCCGCGGCATTGAATTCACCGCCCTGGTAGCCCGCCACCACCCGCGCCGGAATGCCCGCCACCCGCAGGGCAAAGGTCATGGCGCCGGCATAGTGGGCGCAGAAGCCGCGGTGGTTGTCGAAGAGAAAGGCGTCGATGGCATCGACGCCTGCCGTGGGCGGTTGCAGGGTGTAGACGAAGGGTTGCTGGCGGAAATAGGCCAGGATCGCCTGGGCCAGGGCCTCGGGCGTTGGCGCGCGAGCCTTGAGCCCGGCTACCCAGGCACGGGTGCGCGGCTCGCCGCCACTGGGCAGCTGCAGCGCGCGCCTCTGGCTGGAGGCGGACAGCCGCTCCGGCTCGCGAGTGGCCTGCGGCCAGCTGGATACCCGATAGAGCAGCGCCTGGTCCACCGGGCGGCGGCGCTGCAGATGGAAGTCGCTGGCCAGGCGCACGTCGCGCTGATCGCTGCGCGCCACGTCCAGGCCGTAGAGCCAGGGCCGACCGCTCGGCTCCATGACCACCTGGTAGTCCAGTCGGGGGCCGCTCGGCGTCCAGGCCGGTTCCGGACTCCAGGCCGTGTCGGGATCCACCGACCAGCGCGCGCCGTCGAAGCGCTCGTAGGCGGTGGCCCGCCAGTAGAGATCACGCTGCGCCGGCCGATCGCCGGCGAAACTGACGCGAAACACCCGCTCGGCGGATTGCGAGAGCTGGGCGATCTCCCCCGGCGCCATGCTGTCGCCCAGTCCGGTGCGCGCCTGGTCGCCCGGTTGTGGCAACGACCACAGCGGGCCGATACGGGGAAACACCAGGAACAGCAGCAGCATCAGCGGCACCGCCTGCAGCAGCAGGGTGCCGGCGACTTTCAGCGTCGCCAGCGGCCGACTGGCCAGGGCACTCTGCTGCAGGCCGATCAGCGCCGCCACCAGGGCGGTCACCGGCAGCAGGCTGTAGAGCGCGGCGAGCAGGCCATCCTCGAACAGGTAGGCGATCACCACCGCGAAGAACCCCAGATAGATCACCACTAGGGCATCGCGGCGGCTGTGCATCTCGATCAGCTTGAGGGCGAAGGTCACCAGCAACAGCACGGCGCCGGCATCCAGGCCGATGAAGGAGCCACGCGACAGCCAGATGCCGCCCATGGTCAGCAGCAGCAGACCGCCCTTCTCGATCCGCGTCGGTGCCCGCACCCGCATGCGAAACAGCAGCACCCGCCAGCCGGCGCAAAAGGCCCAGAGCAGGCCGACCCAGGGCGGCAGATGGGTGAGGTGCGGCAGGATCACCAGGGCCTGGGCCACCAGCAGCCAGATCAGGGCGATGCGCGGAATGGCTTGCGGCACGGCGGTGCTCATGATGGCCGCCCGAACAGGGCCAGGGCCTGCAGCGCCGCGTCACGCTGGCTCTCGCCGCTGGCCGGCGCCAGCTCCACCCCGGGCACCCTGAGGCCGAAGCGCAGCTGGCGGGCGCTGCAATCCAGCACCGCCTGACACAGCCAGGACAGCCGCGTCTCGGTGTCGCCATCGAGCACGCTGAAATCCAGCCAGAGTTCGCTGCCGGCCAGAGCGGTAAAGTCCTTGACCAGCAGGCCCTGTCCGCGGGAAAAGGCCTTCCAGTCCAGCCGCCGGCGCGAGTCGCCCGGCTGATAGGACCGCAACCCCTGAAAGTCGTCGGCGCCCTGCCCCGTCTGGCGCTGGCCTTCCTCGTTACCGGCATCCTGGCCGCTGCGCAGCGGCGTCGTGGTCGCCAGTGGCTGCGGATAGACCAGGGCGCGTACGTCCAGGTCCAGCCAGCTCCAGGCGACGAACAGGCCGAGGGGAAAACGGCTCTCCACCCGCAGCCGCCCGGGTCTGAGCCAGCCGCGATCTGGCGCCGGGTGGAAGATCTGCAGGGCGACGCTCTCCCCCGCCGGCACGTCGCTGAGCAGCAGCGGCTCGTTGCGCCAGCCCAGGGCGATGCCCTGGTGCGCGCGGCGCTCGCTCTCCAGGCGCAGGCGAAAGCCGGCGGCCTCGCCGGCGAACACCGGACTGGCGCCGCCGCCGACCAGTTGCAGACCGGCCAGGTTGCGATAGGTGTGCAGCATGGCCACCAGCGCCAGGGAAAACAGCAGGAAGGTCAGGCCATAGGCCAGGCTGTTCTGGTAGTTGATGCCGGCCAGCAGCATCAGCAGCAGGGCGATGGCGAAGGCGCCCCCCTGGCGGGTGGGCAGGATGAAGATGCGCCGCTGATCGAGGGTGATGCGATTGGCCGGGGGAATCCGCCGCGCCAGCCAGCCGTCTCGATAGCGCTGCCAGGCGCCGCCGGTCACAGCGCCGGGACTTCGCGCAGCAGCCACTGCACCAGGGCGCCACCGCCATGCCCGGCGGGATCGGCGATGTCGCGCAGGCGATGTCCAGCCACCGCCGGCAGCACCGTCTGGACATCCTCGGGCAGCACATGGTCGCGCCCCGCCAGCAGCGCCCAGGCGCGCGCCGCGGCCAGCAGCGCCAGGCTGCCGCGCGGCGACAGGCCGAGGGCGAAGGACGTCTGGGTGCGGGTGGCCTCCACCAGACGCAGCACGTAGTCCACCACCGCCTCGCTGGCATGGATGCGCGGCACCTCGGCCTGGATCAGCCGCAGCTGGGCATGATCCAGCAGGGGCTCCAGGCGCGGCAGCTGCTCGCGTCCGGAACCGCCAAGCAGCAGCGCGCGCTCGGCGGCGCGTCCGGGATAACCGAGCGACAGGCGCATCAGGAAGCGGTCGAGCTGGGATTCCGGCAGGGCGAAGGTGCCGCCCTGGGAGATGGGATTCTGGGTGGCGATGACGAAGAAGGGATCGGGCAAGGGCCGGGTGGCACCCTCGATGGTTACCTGCCCCTCCTCCATGGCCTCGAGCAGCGCGCTCTGGCTCTTGGGCGTGGCGCGATTGATCTCGTCGGCCAGCAGCAACTCGGCGAACACCGGCCCGGGATGGAAGACGAACTGGCCGCTGTCGCGATCGAACACCGAGGTGCCGAGGATATCGCCGGGCAGGAGGTCGGAGGTGAACTGGATGCGCTGGAAGGACAGTCCCAGCACCCTGGCCAGGGCATGGCTGAGGGTGGTCTTGCCCATGCCGGGCAGGTCCTCGATCAGCAGGTGCCCCCGCGCCAGCAGGCAGGCCAGCGCCAGCCTGACCTGGGTTTCCTTGCCCAACAAAACGCCGTCTACCGCCTTGAGACAGGCGTTCAACCTATCGTGCATGCCCTGAGGTCTCTCGCCTTGCGCCGACATGAGAAGGCGTCGGCCTGCAAGACGAGAATAGCAGCACCTTTTGCCGGCGACCGCCGCCCCGGAGCTTTACCGCTTATTTCAGGGTGGCGAGGATCTCTTCCACGGCGCGGGCCGGATCGGCGGCGCGGGCGATGGGCCGGCCGATCACCAGGTAATCGGAGCCGGCGTCCAGGGCCTCGCGCGGGGTGAGGATGCGGCGCTGGTCATCCAGGGCGCTGCCGGCCGGCCGGATGCCGGGGGTGACCAGTTGCAGCGCCGGTTGCGCAGCCTTGAGCGCGGAGGCCTCCTGAGCCGAGCAGACCAGGCCGTCCAGCCCGGCGCGAGCGGCCAGACCGGCCAGGCGCAGTACCTGCTCCTGGGGATCCACGTCCAGGCCGATGTCCGCCAGGTCCTCGCGCTCCATGCTGGTCAGCACGGTGACACCGATCAGCAGCGGCTTGGGACCCTGGAAGGCCTCCAGAGTCTCGCGACAGGCGGTCATCATGCGCAGGCCGCCCGAGCAGTGGACATTGACCATCCAGACGCCCATCTCCGCCGCGGCCTTGACCGCCATGGCGGTGGTGTTGGGGATGTCGTGGAATTTCAGGTCGAGGAAGACTTCGAAGCCGCGCGTGCGCAGAGCCTCCACCACCCCGGCGGCGCTGGCAGTGAACAGCTCCTTGCCGACCTTGACCCGGCAGGTGGCGGGGTCGAGGCGGTCGGCCAGCGCCAGGGCGGCGGACGACGAAGGGAAATCCAGGGCGACGATGATGGGAGACTGGCAGGCGGACATGGGAGCTCTCGGCAAAACGGCAAAGGCCGGCATTTTCGCAGAAAAGCGCCGCGCCGGCACTTGGCCGTTCTCGTCCGTCAGCTCGGCCTGAGCAGGCGTTCGCGCAGCCAGTTGCCAGCCGGACCCAGCGGCCGTCGCCGTGACCAGACCACGTCCACCGCCACCCGTTGCGGCCAGCCCGGTACGGCCAGCTCCACCAGCCGCCCCTGGCCAAAGGTCGTCACCAGCCACAGCGGCAATTCGGCCCAGCCGAAGCCCTGCACCGCCATGTCCAGCAGCAGCAGGTAGTCGGGCGCCGACCAGCAGCGGCCGCGGGTGTCCGGCAGGCGGCTGACCTGGGGAGAGGCTTCGGTCACGGTGCTCAGGCGCAGCAGCCGATAGGGCGCCAGGTCGGCCGGTGTGACCCGCTCCAGCGCTGCCAGCGGATGATCGACGGCGACATAGAGACCGAAGGTGACCAGACCATCCAGGGTGGCCGCCTCGATGTCCGCCGGATAGGGCGGCTGACCGGCCAGCAGGCCCAGATCCGCGCGTCCCTGCACCAGGCTGAGAACATCGGCGTCCTCGGCGATCAGGCATTCGAATTCGAGATCCGGATAGCGCTGGTCCAGCTCCGTCAGCAGCGCCTCGTAACGGGTGGGCTGATAGGTATCGGAGATCACCAGGGTCAGGCGCGGCTCCACCCCGGCCGCCAGCTGGGTGGCGCGATTGGCCAGGCGGTCGTGGGCCGAGAGCACGGCGCGGGCCTGGTCGAGCAGTTGCTCGCCGGCCGCCGTCAGCAGCGGGTAGCGGCGCTGGCGATCGAACAGCGACACCCCCAGGTCGTCCTCCAGCCGGGCGATGCTCTCGCTGATACTGGACTGCCGCTTGCCCAGCACCCGCGCCGCGGCGCTGAAGGAGCCGGCCGCGGCCGCCTCGACGAAGGCCTCGAGGGCTTCGGCATTGGGATACATATCGGCTTACCCTATGGGATCCACTTTGATCTCCCCAGCTTAACCGATGAGACTGAGGGCCTGTCCACCGTGGAGTCACCTCATGTCCGGCCCCCTCACCCAGCGTCCCGCCAGTGCCCGCATCCTGCATGCCCTGCTGTTCGAGGGGATCGCCGTGCTGCTCGCCACCCCGGCCCTGGCCTGGCTGCTGGATCGCTCCCTGGGGCACATGGGTCTGCTCACCGCCGCCTTTTCGGCCATCGCCATGCTCTGGAATCTGGTGTTCAACCTGGGCTTCGATCGGCTGCAACAGCGCCTGGGCTTCACCCGTGGCCTGGGTGTCCGCCTGCTGCACGCCCTCGGCTTCGAAGGCGGACTGATCCTGGTGCTGGTGCCGCTGGCCGCCTGGTGGCTGTCCATCAGCCTGTGGCAGGCGCTGCTGCTGGACCTGGGACTGATCCTGTTCTTCCTGCCCTACACCCTGGCCTTCAACTGGCTCTACGACCTGGGTTACGCCGCCTGGCTCAGGCGCACGAATGCGACCTGCCGGGCGCACTGATAGCCTTGTCCGTGGTCGAAGCGATATAGCCACTCAAGGAGAAGACAGATGCCCTGGTATGCCTGGTTGATCCTGCTGGTCGCCATCGGCTCGGTGGTCGGCAGCCTGCTCATGCTCAAGGACACGGCGCGCAAGGTGCCCTTGACCGACGAACAGAAAACCAAGATCCGGCAGCGCAATGCCGAGATGGACGCCAAGGAGGCCCAGGACCGCTGATCGCGCGCCCCGGGCGTCCAGGCAGAGCCCTGTCACCCTCTGGGTGGCAGGGCTCTGTAGCATCAGGACTCCAGCGGTGCCTTGGTATTGACGTACTCCGGCACCTCCGCCAGTGGCAGGCTGCGCACCTGCTCACGGGTCGGTCCCTGACGCTTGGGCAGGGGTTCCAGGGATTGCGGCTGACCGCTTTCCAAGGCGCGCTCGATGGCCGCCAGCACACGCACGTCGCGCCAGCCCTCCTCCCCGTCCATTTCCGGTTGCCGATCCTGCAGGATGCAATCGGAGAAATAGGCCGTCTCGCCGCCGAAGTGATCCACCACCGGCGCCTTGAATTCTTCGGTCTCTCCGTCCACGGTCAGGCGATAGCCGATGGCGACGCCTTCACCGAAGCCAAAGCACGGCGAGGCCTCGATCTCGCCCTTGCGACCGATCAGCTGGAAACGCTCGGTGTTGGGGCCGCTGAAACTGACGGTAAAGCTCGCCAGCCGTTCTTCAGGAAAGCGCAGGGTCACGGTCACGGCATCCCAGGTGGTGACGTCGCGCCCGGGTGTCCTTATCCCCACGGCACTGACTTCGATGGGCTCGTCAGCGAAGAGCGCCCGCACGGCATTGAGTGGATAGGGCCCCATGTCGGTGACGGGACCGGCCCAGAAGCCGCTCTGGGCGCGGTGGTTGGCCGTGTCGACCGGCTGAGTGAAGGTCGAGGTGAACAGACGCGGATCGCCGATCTCGCCATTGCGCACCCGCTCGATCATCTCCACCGTGCCCGGCTCGCAGTGCAGTCGATAGGCGATCATCAACTTGGCGCCGGAGCGCGCGGCCGCGGCGTTGATCGCCTGGCATTCTTCCTCGCTGATGGCCATGGGCTTTTCCAGCAGGACATGGATACCGGCTTCCAGCGCCGGCACCGCGAACTCCAGATGGCGGAAGTTCGGCGTGGCCAGGTAGATGGCATCGATCTCGCCCGACGTGAGCAAGCTGGGAAATTCTTCGTAGCTGTAGCTCTTGAGGCCGTACTTGGCGGCCAGATCCCGCGCCTTGACGGGATCGCCGGTGACCAGGGCGGTCATCTCGGAATTGCTGGTCTGGCCGACCCCGGGCATGAAGGCGCCCTGGGAAATCCAGCCACCTGCTACCACTGCATAACGAATCTTGCCTGTTGCGCTGGGCATGGAACGCTCCCGAATCCAGGCAGACGACGTGTCCGCCAACTGAACTGTCGGCAAGCGTTGCGGCCAGGAAGTTCCGGACAGCCGTTCGACGACGGCACTGCGCCCGCGTCAGGCTAGCGGCGAAAGCGCAACTCGACTTCCGCGCCTTCGAAATCGTCGCTGCGATCCCGGCTGATCACCCGCCCGCCCAATTCGAAACGCCCGGGATCGTCCGCCTTGCGAAACAGCTGCGGCAGCAGACCCGCCTCGGCGACGCTGCTGTCGGCCTTGCCTGCGCCCAGGTGACGCGTGCTCACCGCCTGGGGCGTGGCCGCCTCTCCGGGTACGCTGAGATCGAGGGGATGGGCTGCAGCCGGTGCCGGCTTGGGCACGGCGGGCTTCTTGACCTGGCTGTTCTTGGCCAGGTCCTGCTTTTTCGGGGGCGGGGCCGGCAACACGAAGGCCTTGCCGGGCAGTGGATCCAGGCGGAAGGCGCGCAGATCGGCGGCGCTGCCCTGGGGCTCGGCGGCCACCGGCGGCTTCGGTGCCTCTGGCACTGGCGCTGGTGCGGGAGGCGTCTTGGCCGTGGCGGGCGGTGATTCGTTATCGCAGCCCGCCAACAGCAGGGTCACGGCCAGCGCCGTCGTTGCCAGGTATCCACGCATGGGCTCACCACACTCAGGGCATCGCGCCCGGAGTGGAGCACCAGGTGCGACAGGGTCAGTCTCTACAACCGACTCCGCTGCCCCACGGCGGGTTCCAGGCCTGCCGCTAGGCGGCCAGGGTTTCCTGGCAGAGCTGACGGGCGAGCAGGCCCAGGGTCATCAGCGCCCGCTGGGCATCGCGCCCCCAGGGCAGACCGCAATTGAGGCGGATGCAGTGATTGAACTGGTCGGTGTTGCTGAAGATCATGCCGGGCGCGATGCTCACCCCCTGATCCAGGGCACGCTGGTGCAGCAGCCGGGTATCCACCCGCACCGGCAGGCTGACCCAGAGGATGAAGCCGCCATTGGGCCGGCTCATCTGGGTACCCTCGGGGAAATGCTCCTGGATCGCCAGCTGGAAGGCGGTCATGTTGCGCCGGTATTCCTGGCGGATGGCGCGCAGGTGGCGGTCGTAACCGCCGTTCTCCAGATAGGCCGAGACGCCCATCTGGGTCACGCTGCAGGCGGAATGGGTGGTGAAGGTCTGCAGGCGGCAGATGTCTTCCTGGTAGGGCCCGGCCACCACCCAGCCGATGCGGACGCCCGGCGAGATGGTCTTGGAAAAGCTCGAGCAGTAGATCACCCGCCCCTGCTTGTCGAGGGCCTTGAGTGCCTTGGAACCACTGTCGTAGGTCAGCTCGCCATAGATGTCGTCCTCGACGATGGCGATGTTGCACTCGGCGGCCAGCCTGAGCAGCTGCTTCTGCCGCGCTTCCGGCATGCTGCCCCCCAGGGGATTGCTCAGCCGGGCAGCCACCACCAGGGCCTTGACCGGCCACTGGCTCGCGGCCAGCTGCAGTGCTTCCACGCTGAGCCCGGTATCCGGATCGCAGGGGATCTCGATCACCTTGAGACCCAGCACCTCGGCCAATTGCAGCAGCCCGTAGTAGGACGGCGATTCGGTGGCGATCAGGTCGCCCGGTTTGGTCAGCACCCGCAGCGACATCTGCAGCGCATCCACGCAGCCATGGGTGATCACCACCTCTTCCGGCCCCACCACCACCCCCGCATCGCGCAGGCGAATGGCGACCTGGCGGCGCAGGGGCTCGTAGCCGGGACTGTGCAGGTAGGAAAAGGCCGCGCGGGCCTGGAAACGGGTGACCTTGGACAGCTGCTGGTGCAGGGCCCGCAGCGGCAGATAGTCGGGCTGGGGCACCGCCATGCCCAGGGGCACCACGCCTTCCCGCCGTGATTCCGCCAGCACCTGGTTGATGATGCCGGCACGGGTCACCAGACTGGGCCGCTCCACCGTGGCGATGTCCGGCGTCGGCGCGGTCAGCGCCGGGGTCTGGTGCACATAGAAGCCCGACTGCGGCCGGGCGCGGATCAGCCCCTGGTCTTCCAGGGTGGCATAGGCCTGCAGGACGCTGGCATGACTGACGCCCAGCTGCTGACTCAGCTTGCGCACCGAAGGCACCCGTTCGCCGGGCTTGTAGACCCCCGTGCGGATGTCGTTCGCCAGTTGCTGGGCGATGCGCTGATAGAGCAACAGATTGGTCATGGCGTCTTCCTGGACGAAAGCGGAACAGTAGCAGGCTACCCTGAAGGTATACCGGTACAGCTAGGCCTGACCTTAACCCTTCCCTTCCCGGGGCGGCAATGTCCAAAAACGACAAGGAACCGGCGCACCTCTCCTTGACGCCAGGGGCTCTGCCAGAGGGCTTGCCGCACCCATGAAAAAGCCCGCCAAGGGGCGGGCTCTTGCACGAGGGTGGGCCTCAGATGGCCTTTTCCAGCTCGGGGATCAATTCGAACAGGTCGCCCACCAGGCCGTAGTCGGCCACCTGGAAGATCGGCGCCTCCTCGTCCTTGTTGATGGCGACGATCACCTTAGAGTCCTTCATGCCCGCCAGGTGCTGGATGGCACCGGAGATGCCCACCGCGATGTACAGCTGCGGCGCGACGATCTTGCCGGTCTGGCCGACCTGCATGTCGTTGGGCACGAAGCCGGCGTCGACCGCGGCGCGCGAGGCACCCACAGCGGCGCCCAGCTTGTCGGCCAGGGCGTAGAGGATCTTGAAGTTGTCACCGTTCTGCAGACCGCGACCACCGGAGACCACCACCTTGGCAGCGCCCAGCTCCGGACGGTCGGACTTGGCCAGCTCTTCGCCGACGAAGCTGGAGATGCCGGCGTCCTTTACCAGGCTCACGGCTTCGATGGCAGCGGAACCGCCCTCGGCGGCGACCGGATCGAAACCGGTGGCGCGCACGGTGATCACCTTGATCGGCGCCGTGGAGCGCACGGTGGCGATGGCGTTGCCGGCGTAGATCGGACGCTTGAAGGTGTCGGCGGATTCGACGGCGATGATCTCGGAGATCTGGTCGACGTCGAGCAGTGCGGCGACGCGCGGCAGGAAGTTCTTGCCATTGGTGCTGGCAGCGGCCAGGACGTGGCTGTAGTTGGCGGCCAGCTCGACCACCAGCGGCGCGACGTTTTCCGGCAGCTGGTGAGCGTAGGCGGCGTTGTCGGCCAGGAGCACCTTGCTGACACCGGCGACCTTGGCGGCGGCGTCGGCGACCGGCTGGGCATTCTGGCCGGCGACCAGCACATGGATATCGCCACCGATGGCCTGGGCCGCGGCGACGGTGTTCAGGGTAGCGCCGAAGAGATTGGCGTTGTCGTGGTCGGCAATGACGAGAATGGCCATCAGATCACCTTCGCTTCGTTCTTGAGTTTTTCGACCAGTTCGGCCACGGACTTGACCTTGATGCCCGCCTGACGACCGGCCGGGGCTTCCACCTTGACCACCTCGTAGGAGGCCTTCACCGCCACGCCGAGGGCGTCCGGGGTCAGGGTTTCCAGCGGCTTCTTCTTGGCCTTCATGATGTTGGGCAGCGAGGCGTAGCGCGGCTCGTTGAGACGCAGGTCGGTGGTCACCACCGCCGGCAGCTTGAGCGCCACGGTCTGCAGACCGCCATCGATCTCGCGGGTCACGTTGAGGCCGTCACCGGCCTGCTCCACCTTGGAGGCGAAGGTGCCCTGGGCGAAGCCGGTCAGGGCCGCCAGCATCTGGCCGGTCTGGTTGTTGTCGCTGTCGATGGCCTGCTTGCCCAGGATCACCAGCTGGGGCTGTTCCTTGTCCACCACGGCCTTGAGCAGCTTGGCGGTGGTCAGCGACGACAGCTCGGCAGTGCCGGTGTCGATCAGCACGGCGCGATCGGCGCCCAGTGCCAGGGCGGTACGCAGTTGCTCCTGCGCCTGGGCGGGACCTGCGGTCACGACCACGATCTCGCTGGCGATACCCTTTTCCTTCAGGCGCACCGCTTCTTCCACGGCGATCTCGCAGAAGGGGTTCATGGACATCTTGACGTTGGCCAGGTCGACACCGGTCTGGTCGGCCTTGACGCGGACCTTGACGTTGTAGTCCACCACGCGTTTGACAGCTACGAGAACCTTCATGAATCCCTCGATTTATTCTGGTGAATAAACAGGACGCCAAGGCGGCCTTGCGTTGGACACGACCCCTGCCGCTCCAACCTTGTTGCAAATTCTTCTTATGTTGACCTCCACGGCAGCAGGGGTCAACGCGACAGTCCGTCAGGGGCCAGTAACTCCCGAGTCTAACAGGCTTGCAGAAAATTTAAACAAACGTTTGAATGGGTGCCAGGGAGCACGCGGGATATAATGAAGTCTTTTGTTGCACCCCTACATAAATAACCAGATCGTGAGCTTTGCCTGAGGAGAGTGAGCCGTGGAACGCGAATACATGGAATTCGACGTGGTGATCGTCGGGGCCGGCCCCGCGGGCCTGTCCGCGGCCTGTCGTCTCAAGCAGCAGGCGGCCGAGAAAGGCCAGGAGATCAGCGTCTGCGTGGTCGAGAAAGGCTCCGAGGTCGGCGCCCACATTCTCTCCGGCGCGGTCTTCGAACCGCGCGCCCTGGACGAGCTCTTTCCCAACTGGAAGGAACTGGGCGCGCCCCTGAACACCCCGGTCAAGCGCGACGACATCTACCTGCTCAAGGACGAGCGCCAGGCGACCAAGGTACCGAATTTCTTCGTGCCCAAGCCCATGCACAACGAGGGCAACTACATCATCTCCCTGGGCAACCTCTGCCGCTGGCTGGGCCAGCAGGCCGAAGCCCTGGGCGTGGAGATCTATCCGGGCTTTGCCGCCCAGGAGCCGCTGATCGATGAGCAGGGCGTGGTGCGCGGCATCATCACCGGCGACCTGGGCGTGGATCGCGAAGGCCAGCCCAAGGAGGGGGTCTACACCCCCGGCATGGAACTGCGCGGAAAGTACACCCTGTTCGCCGAGGGCTGCCGTGGCCATCTGGGCAAGCAGCTGGGTCAGAGATTCAAGCTCGGCGAAGGCGCCGATCCGCAGCACTACGGCATCGGCATCAAGGAGCTGTGGGAGATCGATCCGGCCAAGCACGAGCAGGGCCTGGTGATCCACACCTCCGGCTGGCCGCTGAACAAGGAGAACCCGGGGGGTTCCTTCCTCTATCACCTGGAAGACAATCAGGTGGTGGTCGGGCTGATCGTCGATCTGGCCTACAGCAATCCGCACCTCTCGCCCTATGACGAATTCCAGCGCTACAAGCACCACCCGGTGGTGGCCCAGTACCTGGAAGGCGGCAAGCGCGTCTCCTACGGCGCCCGCGCCCTGGTCAAGGGCGGCCTTAATTCCCTGCCGAAGATGGTCTTTCCCGGTGGCGCCCTGATCGGCTGCGACCTGGGCACCTTGAACCCGGCCAAGATCAAGGGCAGCCATACCGCCATGAAGTCCGGCATGCTCGCCGCCGACGCCATCGTCACCGCCTTGGCAGCCGGGAGCGAAGGTGACGAACTCCAGGGCTACGTCGATGGCTTCAAGGGCAGCTGGCTGCAGGAAGAACTCCATGCCAGCCGCAACTTCGGCCCGGCCATGCACAAGTTCGGTCCGCTGCTCGGCCCGGCCTTCGCCTTCGTCGAGCACAACCTGCTGGGGGGCGCCCTGCCCTTCACCCTGCACGATCGGCGCATGGACCACACCTGCCTGAAGAAGGCCGACGAGGCGCCGCGCATCAGCTATCCCAAGCCGGATGGCAAGCTGAGCTTCGACAAGCTGTCCTCGGTGTTCCTCTCCAACACCAACCACGAGGAAGACCAGCCGGTTCACCTGAAGCTCAGGGATCCCTCTATTCCCATCGCGCAGAACCTGCCGCTGTACGACGAACCCGCCCAGCGCTACTGCCCGGCCGGCGTCTACGAGGTGGTCCGCGATGGCGGCGAGCCGCGCTTCCAGATCAATGCCCAGAACTGCGTCCACTGCAAGACCTGCGACATCAAGGACCCGGCGCAGAACATCACCTGGGTGGCGCCGGAAGGTAGCGGTGGCCCAAACTACCCCAACATGTAAGCGTAAAAAAGGGCCCCGAGGGGCCCTTTCTTCATTCAGCGGGCGCTACGGGAAAGAAGCTGCCACGGCTCCAGAGACCGAGCCAGGAACGGCCCTCGTGGTCACTCTCCTCGACCCTCTCCATCAGCCGGTAGAACACCGCCCGATTGAGCCGCGCCTCCAGACCGCCACGCACCCGCGCATAGGGTACCGGCTGGTCATCCTGCTCCTCGAAGCGCAATGGATGTTCGGCATCGACGGCGACCCTGTCGCCCACGTTCGTAACCAGATCCAGGGTCTGCTCCTGGCCACTGCCACGCCATTCGACGTCCACGGCCAGAAAGGGCGCGTCTTCCACCTGGATGCCCACGCATTCCACCGGCGTCACCAGTACGAAGCGCTCGGGATCGCGGCGCAGGATGGTGGAAAACAGCCGCACCATGGCCGGTCGGGTGATGGGGGTGCCCTGGTGATACCAGGTGCCGTCCCGGGCGATGCGCATGTCGATGTCGCCGCAGAAGGGCGGATGCCAGAGCTCCACGGGCGGCAGCCGGCCCTCTTCCGCGGCTGGCAACTGCGCCAGCAGGTTGCGCGTCACATCGACCTGGCTCACGTCCTTCTCCTCTAGCGGCTGCCCAACCCCAGCAGGCGTTGAGCGTATTGGTTGAGCGCCGGTCCGAGCAGGTCTTCCGGACGCTCGTCATAGAACGTCAGGAAGCCGCCACGACTGCGGATCCGCGCCGTGTCCACCAGGCGGAAGGTGGCGACCTCCACCAGCATCATCTGCACGACGCTACGATCGCGCCCTACCCGGCCGATGTCGTCCTGGTCTTCCCACTCTTCCCAGGTCCCGATGCGATCGTCCGCACCGGCGAAGCGGGTGTAGAGCACATAATGGGCCCCAAGCTGGCGGGCCTTGGCCATGGCCTCGTCGAAGCCCTCCGGCTTGTCCGCCCGACGCACCCGGGGGAAATACTCCACGAAGCCCTTGAAGGCCTCTTCCGCCACCACGTTCGGGCGGGCATAGGGATGGCCGAGGGGCACGAAGGCGCCCTGGGCTATGTAGATGTAGGAGTCGGCCTGCAGCCGAAAGTTGTTCAGCCGCTGGGTCTTGCTGTAGTCGAGCAGCCCCGCATCGCGCAGGTGGTACTCGACCCCGGACGCCATGTCGCTGACGTTCATGCAGCCACCCAGAGCGGCCAGCAGCACGGAAATGAACAGAAAACGCAGTGTGACCATGGAAAGCAGACCCCTGTCCGGCGCCAAGTTGCCGTCGATACAAGGGCCTTAGCAGCTTTCGCGCCAGCTTGGGGCGCAGCGGGTAGATCAGCCGCCGATGATCTTCATGACGGTCACGCCCCCCGAGAAGGCCACGTCCTGCTTGTCGCCCAGGGCCTTGACCAGCAGCCGCTGCAACGCCGGCAGCGCCAGGTGCCGCGGCTTGTCCAGCAGATCGCCGACATAGTGGCGGTTGCTCGACGACAGGCAGCCGTGCAGCCAGCCCGTGGACGACAGCCGCAGTCGCGAGCAGGTCCGGCAGAAGGGCACGCTTTCATTGGCGATGACGCCGAAATGCCCGCCCGACTCGACGCGATAGCGCAGCGCGGTGGAGTCCACCGGCGCATCGGCCTGCACATAGGCGTGGCGCGAGCCGATGATCTCCAGCAACTCGGCCAGGGAGACCAACTGGTTGTTGAACGCGACCGGATCCTTCGCCAGGTGGCCCATGCGCATCAGCTCGATGAATCTGAGTTCGAAGCCGCGCTCCAGGCAGTAGTCCAGCAACGGCAGCACCTGATCGAGATTCTGGCCACGCAGGGGCACCATGTTGAGCTTGATCTTGAGACCGGCCGCACGGGCCGCTTCGAGTCCGGCCAGCACCGTTGCCAGATCGCCCCCCCGCGCCAGACGCGGAAAGGCCTCGGCATCGAGGGTATCCAGGGAGACGTTGAGCCGGCGGATGCCGTGGTCGATGAGGAAATCCAGCTTGCGCGGCAGCAGCTGACCATTGGTGGTCAGGCTGATGTCCTTGAGACCGAGCTGGGAAACGCGGGCGAGAAAGGGTTCCAGCCGCGGCGTGACCAGGGGCTCGCCCCCGGTGATGCGCAGCCGTTCGATACCGGCGGCATCGATGAGGTATTCCACGCCCCGTGCCATGGTTTCGGCACTGAGTTCGTCCTGCGCAGCCACGAGCCGCTTGCCGTTGGGCACGCAGTACGTACAGGCATAGTTGCAGGCCGCCGTGAGGCTGATCCGCAAGTTGCGAAACGCCCTACCCTGGCGGTCGACGATCATCTTGGGGGTTACTCCAGTGGGACAAGAGAAAAGGGATGGCGCGGCATCCCTCACCTCTATCGGACCCTAGGATCGGACAGGCGTTTCGACGTCTCGCTTGCGCCGGTTGCCCATGCGAACGCCGATCTCCATGAGGAACTGGAAGAAGCCTTCCTGATCCTCCAGCACGTCGCGCCAGAACGGCGAATGGTAAAGGGCCACGGCCCCGTGCACCAGCGCCCAGGCGGCGCAGTAGTGGAAATAGGGCGGCACGTCCTCGAGCTTGCCTTCGTCGATGCGGCCTTCGATCAGGCTGGTCAGCCGCTGGAAGTTGGAGGTGCGGATGCTGTGCAGCTGCTCGACCAGTTCGGGCACCTGCCGCGTCTTGACCACCTTCTCCTCGAGGCGATCGAACAGGCGGTAGCGCTGCGGATCGCTCATGCGGAATTCGAAATAGGCGCGGGAGAGCGCCTCGCGGTCGCGGGCAACGTTGTCCGACTGGAACAGCTCGGCCAGGTCCCGTTCGTAATCCAGCATCAGCCGCAGATAGATCTCGGCCTTGGAATTGAAGTGCTTGTAGATGGTGCCTTTGCCGATACCGACCGCCTCGGCGATCATCTCGACGGTGACGCTGTCTTCTCCTTCGGAGAGAAACAGCTGCAGGGCGGTATCGAGGATTTCCTGTTCGCGGCGACGGAACTCGCGGACTTTGCGGGATTCTTTCTGCATGGCAGCCCACTTGTTGTTTTGAAAAGGGATAGGGCCTTCGAATCGCCAGTCACCCCTCGGCATACCGGCACTTCGTCACACCTTGGGCGAGCTGCACCGAAAGCATCGGTGAACCGCGCGGGCGCGCCCCTTATTATGCCCCATCACACCCAGATTGTACGGATCGAGTCAATGTCTTCCTGGAAGCACGAATTCCCTCAGGCCTACGCCATGAGATACCTCAACCACGCGGCCGTGGCCCCGTGGCCCAAGCGCGCCGCGCAGGCCGTCACCGAATTCGCCGCCGAAAACTGCCAGTACGGTGCGCGCAACTATCCGACCTGGCTGGTCATGGAACAGCGCCTGCGCGAGCGCCTGACCCGCCTGCTCAATGCACCGTCCAGCAGCGACATCGCCCTGGTGAAGAATACCTCCGAGGCTCTCTCCTTCGTCGCCTTCGGCCTCGACTGGCAGAGCGGCGATCAGGTGGTGATCAGCGACGAGGAGTTCCCCTCCAACCGGGTGGTCTGGGAAGCCCTGGCGCGCTTTGGCGTCGAGGTGGTGGAAGTCGGCCTGGGTGACACCCCCGAGGCCAATCTGTTGGCCGCCTGTGGTCCGCGCACCCGCCTGATGGCCATTAGCGCCGTGCAGTACGCCAGCGGCCTGCGCCTGGACCTGCCCCAGCTGGGCCAGGGCTGCGACGCCAAGGGCGTGCTGCTGTGCGTCGATGCCATCCAGCAACTGGGCGCCCTGCCCTTCGATGCCCAGGCCTGCAACTGCGCCTTCGCCATGGCCGACGGCCACAAGTGGATGCTCGGCCCGGAAGGCCTGGGGGTGTTCTATTGCCGCGCCGATCTGCGCGAGCAGCTGAAGCTGCACGAATACGGCTGGCACATGCTGGACAACGCCGGCGACTACAGCCAGCGTGAATGGCAACCGGCCAAGACGGCGATACGCTTCGAGTGCGGCAGCCCGAACATGCTTGGCGCGGTGGCCCTGGAGGCGAGTCTGTCGCTGCTGGAAGATGCCGGCATGGAACAGGTGGGCAAGGACCTGCTGGCACGGATCGAGCTGCTCGACAGCCATATCCGCGGTCTCCCCGGTGCCGTCCTGCATTCACCGATCACTGCCGAGCGCCGCTCGGGCATCCTCACCTTCTCGCTCGAGGGCTGGGACAATCGGCAGCTGTTCGAGCGACTCAAGACCGCCGACGTGGTCTGCGCCCAGCGCGGTCTGGGCATCCGCCTGTCGCCGCATTTCTATACCAGCGAGCACGTGCTGGAGCAGACGCTGGATCTGATCGGGGCGCTGGCACGCTTCTAAGGTAAGGGCCTGAAAGGCCCGAGATAGCCAGTGTCGGGACGGCGCTATTCCAAAACTGTTTAAAAAACGTCCAATCCCGACTGGACCTTTCCGCGAGCTGGCCAATACTCAAGTGACTGGCCGCGTCGACCCCCGCGGCGCGGGCCAGGGAGGCGGCTCTCCGTCTGGGCGAACCGCTGGTCCGGCCCGGGTATCCCAGGATACCCGGGCCATTTTTTGCCTAGGTCCTGTACGAAAAGTCGCCGAGCGACGATCAGGCGAGGCGAAAAAGGCTGAGGAAGCGGAGTTTACAAATGGTAAATGAGCATTCCGAAGCCTTTTTCAACGAAGCATCATCGAGCGCAGGCACTTTCCGTACAGGACCTAAAGGGTGGCGCGGGGAAACAGCCGGCGAAAGTTGGCGGTGGTCTGCTCGGCGAGGGTTTCCAGGGTCACCCCGCGCACGTCGGCCAGGCACTGGGCGACCTCGACCACGAATTGCGGCAGGTTGGCCTTGCCGCGGTGGGGCACCGGCGCCAGATAGGGCGAATCGGTTTCCACCAGCAGGCGATCGGCCGGTACCTGGCGCGCGACGTCGCGCAGATCGGCGGCATTGCGAAAGGTCAGGATGCCGGAAAAGGAGATGTAGAAGCCCAGGTCCAGCGCCGCCTTGGCCGTTGCCCAGTCCTCGGTGAAGCAGTGCAGCACCCCGGCGCCCGGCAGGTCGGCGGCCCCCAGCATGGCCAGGGTATCGGCGCGCGCCTCGCGGGTGTGGATCACCAGCGGCAGCCCCGTGCGCCGAGCCGCCTCGAGGTGCAGGGCGAAGGAGCGCTGCTGGATCTCGGCGGTGTCGGGCTGGTAGTGATAGTCGAGGCCGGTCTCGCCGATGGCGGCGACGCGCGGATGGGCCAGCCGCGCCAGCAGCCAGTCGAGATCGATGGCGCTGCCCTGGGCGGCATCCAGCGGATGGATGCCCACGGCGCAGTGGACGTCGGCATAGCGTTCGGCCAGGGCCTGCACCGTGGGGGCATTGCCGGCATCGACGCCGATGCAGAGGAACTGGCTGACACCCCGGGCGCGCGCGGCATCGAGCGCTGCATCCAGGGAGCCGTCATGAAGGGAAAGATCGAGTCGATCCAGGTGACAGTGGGAGTCGACGAAGTGCACGGGAAATAGCCTTGAATCAGCAGCGACGCCCCGCCCCGAGCGGGACGGCGCAGGCATCACATGGTATGGGTGGGACGGTCCGACTTCAGCGAGCCGGCCAGATAGGTTTCGATCTTGTTGCGCGCGGTGTTGTCGCCTTCGTTGAACTGCACGCCGACCCCGGCGGCTCTGTTGCCCTGGGCACCCTTGGGCGTGATCCAGACCACCTTGCCGGCGACCGGGATCTTGTCCGGCTCGTCCATCAGGTTGAGCAGCATGAAGACCTCGTCGCCGAGCTTGTAGGTCTTGCCGGTCGGGATGAACAGGCCACCGTTGCGGATGAAGGGCATGTAGGCGGCGTAGAGCACCGACTTGTCCTTGATGGTGAGGGACAGGATGCCATTACGGGGGCCCAGGTTCTGCGGCAAACTCATGAGATTCTCTCGACACAGGCAAGACGGACGCGCGGATCGCTAGCGTCCGGGCACCAGACCGGCCCAGCGGATCAACAGCGATTCCAGCAACAATACGCGGTTGAGGTTGGCTTTGCCCAGCACCTTCTGCCGCTCGGCATGCAGCCATTCCTGCAGGGCCAGCACCTCGTGCGGCGCGCTCTTCTCCGCCAGATAACCCAGCACCTTGGCCATGTCCGGCGCAGCCTCGGCATCGGCGCCACCCCACTGCTGGCGCAGGACACCATGGGTCCATTCGCAGAACCAGTCGAGCAGCAGCGGCAGGGGCACGGCATTCCAGCTCTCGGCCAGCTGACTGGGCGCCGCCTGGCGCTTGAGCAGGCGCTTGACCCCCTCCACCACCAGGGCCCGGCGGGCCAGCACGTCCTCGCCATGCAGACGCAGGGCCGCCAGCGGCGAGCCGCCGGCCAGCACCAGCAACTGGGTCCGGACCTCCGCCTCGAGGTCCGGCAGACGCTCGCCCAGCCAGGCGAGACTTTCGGCCCGCGAGGGCACCGGACAGGCCTGTTGCACGCAGCGACTGCGCACGGTGGGCAGCAGGCGACTCGGCTGGTGGCTCACCAGCAGCAGCACGGTAGCGCCCGAGGGCTCTTCCAGGCTCTTGAGCAGGGCGTTGGCGGCATTGAGGTTCATCGCCTCGACCGGCTCCAGCAGGATCAGCTTGCGCCCGCCCAGCTGGGCGGTCTGGGAGACGAAGTCCACCAGGCCGCGGATCTGATCGACGCGAATGGGCTTTTCGGCCTCTTCCGGCTGGATCACGCAGTAATCGGGATGGGTCCCCGCCCTGAGCAGGGCGCAGGCCTTGCACTGGCCGCAGGCGGCAGCGCCCTGGGGCGCCTGGCACAGCAGCAGCGCGGCCAGGCGCTCGGCCAGGTCGCGCTTGCCGATGCCGCGCGGGCCATGCAGCAGATAGGCATGGGGATGCTGTCGCCGGGGCCAGATCCGCGCCCAGAGCTCCTCCTGCCAGGGATAGACGTCAGCCACCTGGCGTCGGCTCCAGGGTGGAGACCAGGGCGCGCAGCTCCGCCTGCACCTCGGCCAGACTGCGCGAGGCATCGATCAGGCGATAGCGCGCCGGCACGGCCTGGGCACGGTCCAGGTAGGTCTGGCGCACCGCCTCGAAGAAGGCGCGCTGCTCCTGTTCGAAACGATCCAGGGCGCCGCGCCGGGCTGCCCGCGCCAGGCCGATCTCCACCGGCAAGTCGAAGACCAGGGTCAGGTCGGGTTGCAGGTCGCCCAGCACGAAGGCTTCCAGGGTGGCGATGCGTTCCACGGGCACACCGCGGCCGCCGCCCTGATAGGCATAGGTCGCATCGACGAAACGATCGCAGAGCACCAGGGCACCGCGCGCCAGGGCGGGCCGGACGACCTGGGCCAGGTGCTGGGCGCGGGCGGCGAACATCAGCAGCAATTCGGTATCCACCGCCATGGGCTCGGCGGCCGGCGCCAGCAGGATCTCGCGGATGCGCTCGGCCAGTGGCGTGCCGCCCGGCTCACGGGTCAGCACCACCTCGCGCCCACCGCTGCCGAGGAGTTCGGCGAGATAGTCGCGGTTGGTGCTCTTGCCCGCGCCCTCGGGGCCTTCGAGGGTGATGAACAGGCCGTTTGCCGTCATGGGGTTTCCTTGCTGTCGGGCGTCTGCGGAGCGGGACTGGAGCGGTAGTCGGAGCGCCGCTTGAGCTGGAAGTCGCGAACCGCCTGGTTGTGCGCCTCCAGGTCCTTGGAAAAGACATGGCTGCCGTCGCCACGGGCGACGAAGTACAGGCTGTCGCCGTCCTTGGGATGCAGCGCCGCATGGATGGCCTCGCGACCGGGCATGGCAATCGGCGTCGGCGGTAGTCCCGCGTTGAGATAGGTGTTGTAGGGCGAGGGCTCGCGCAGATCGGCGCGGGTGATGCGGCCGTTGTAGCGCTCGCCCATGCCGTAGATCACCGTAGGATCGGTCTGCAGCAGCATGCCGGCCGCCAGGCGACGGACGAAGACCCCGGCGATCTCGTCGCGCTCCTCGGGCACGCCGGTCTCCTTCTCCACCAGCGAGGCCATGATCAGTGCCTGGTAGGCATCCTTGTAGGGCACCGCGGGATCGCGTGCCTGCCACTCCTGATCGAGCACGGCCTGCAGGCGTTGATTGGCCTGGCGCAACAGGTCGGATTCGCGCTGACCCTTCACATAGCGATAGGTATCGGGAAAGAAACGCCCTTCGGGGTGCTGGCCGTCCAGGCCCAGGCGCTTCATCAGAGCGGCATCGTCCAGCTCGGCGGTGTCATGCTCGAGCTTGGGCTGCCGCGCCAGGGCGGCGCGTACCTGACGGACATTCCAGCCTTCCACCAGGGTGAGCCCGTACTGCACCACTTCGCCCTTGCGCCAGAGGCTGAACAACTGTTCCACCGTCATGCCGGGGGTCAGGCGGTATTCACCGCTGTGCAGCGTCTGCCCGGCCAGATTGAAGCGCCAGTACAGGCGCAGCCAGAAGGCGCCATCAAGCACGCCCTGCTCTTTCAGGCGCAGCAGACTGCCGCCCGGGGTCGCGCCCTTGGGGATCTCTATCAGTTGCTCGCCGTCGACCTTCAGCGGCTGAATCAGCGCCTGGTGCTGGCGCCAACCGGCCAGGACCAGCAGCAGGCCGCCAGCGGCCAGCAGCGCCGTAAGCAGAGCTCTCGCCTTGCGCATCGGCTATTCCAGAATCTCGTTTATCGAACCTTGCAGTTTACGGGTCACCGGCCCCACGGACCAGTTCGCGGCTGCGTACCGGCGCACGGGCCAGATACCGTACTGGCTGTTGCAGAGGAAAACTTCGTCGGCCGCCAGCAGATCGTCCAGCGCCAGCGGCAGGACCTCGGTCTGGATGCCTTCCCGGGCAGCGACATCGAGCAGCAGACCGCGCAGCACGCCGGCCACGCCACAGCCGTCCAGCGCGGGGGTCAGCAGCCGCCCGGCGCGGACCAGGAACAGATTGCTGAATACGCCCTCGATCGGCCTGCCGTCCTGATCCAGCATCAGGCCTTCGGCATAGCGGGGGTCATTCCACTCCCCCCGCGCCAGGACCTGCTCGAGTCGATTCAGGTGCTTGAGTCCGGCCAGCAACGGCTGGCGGGCCAGGCGGGTGGTGCAGGGATAGAGGTCGATGCCTTCGGTGGCATGGGCCGCCGGATAGGCCGGGACGGGAGAGCCCAGCAACAGGCGCCGCACCTCGGGCTCGGCGGGCGGGGCATACCCGCGCAGGCCGTCACCGCGGGTGAGCAGCAGCTTGGCGACGCCCTCCCCCAGCAGCGCCGCATAGGCGCGGATCTCCGCGTCCAGCTGAGCGACATCGCAGGGAAGGCGCAGTCGCTGGCAACCGGTGGCCAGCCGCTGCAGATGACGGTCCAGCAGACGTGGCCGGCCCCGGCGAACCGCGATGGTCTCGAACAGCCCATCGCCATAGGCCAGACCCCGGTCGCGTTGCAGACCGGGATCCAGCGGTTGGCCATTGAGCCAGTCCTGGATCAAGCGTCGAAGCGCCGGAACACCAGACTGCCGTTGGTGCCACCAAAGCCGAACGAATTGGACAGGGCCACTTCGATGGGCCGCTGCCGCGCCTCGTGGGGCACGAAGTCCAGATCGCAGCCGTCGCTGGGATTGTCCAGATTGATGGTGGGCGGCGCCACCTGATCGCGCAGGGCGAGCACCGTGAAGATGGCCTCCACCGCCCCGGCGGCACCCAGCAGGTGACCAGTCATGGACTTGGTCGAACTCACGCTCAGGCGCCTGGCCTGCTCGCCGAACACCTGCTTCAGGGCCGCCACTTCGGCCAGGTCGCCGGCCGGCGTGGAGGTGCCATGGGCATTGACGTAATCGACCGCTTCCGGCGCGATACCGGCGTCCTTGAGGGTCGCCTTCATGCAGCGCGCGGCACCCGCGCCGTCTTCCGGCGGGGCGGTCATGTGGAAGGCGTCCGCGCTCATGCCGAAACCGATCAGCTCGGCATAGATGCGGGCGCCCCGCGCCTTGGCGTGCTCATACTCTTCCAGCACCAGGGCGCCGGCGCCATCGGACAGCACGAAGCCGTCACGGTCGCGATCCCAGGGACGGCTGGCACGGGTCGGATCGTCATTGCGGGTCGACAGGGCACGCGCCGCGCCGAAGCCGCCCAGACCCAGACCCGAGGTCGCCATCTCCGAACCGCCGGCGACCATGGCATCGGCCTCACCGTAGGCGATGTTGCGCGCCGCCATGCCGATGCAGTGCGTCGCCGTGGTACAGGCGGTGGCGATGGCATAGTTGGGACCCTGCAGACCCAGATGGATCGACAGGAAGCCGGACACCATGTTGATGATGGAGCCCGGTACGAAAAAGGGAGAAATACGGCGTGGACCCTGGGCGAGCAGCGACTGGCAATTCGCCTCGATATTGGTCAGTCCGCCGATGCCGGAACCCATGGCGACACCCACGCGCTCGCGATTGCCATCGTTGATTTCGAGACCGCTGTCACGCATGGCCTGGAAGCTGGCAGCGAGACCGTATTGGATGAACAGATCCAGCTTGCGGGCTTCCTTCGCGGACAGGTACTGCTCCACGTCGAATCCCTTGACCGATCCGCCGATCCGCGTGCTGAAGGCAGAGACGTCCATATGCTCGATCGGCGCGATACCGCTGCGACCGGCCAGGATGCCTTCCCAGCTGCTCGCCACATCGGCGCCAAGCGGCGATACCATGCCCATACCCGTGATCACGACACGTCTACGCGACACACCCAACTCCTCTTGTCCTTCCGGGGCGGCCACCCCTCTTAAAAAAAGCCGATTCCATCGATCTTGACCTTGGACCTAAAGAAAAGCCGCACGCCCTACAGGACGTGCGGCTTCTTGTGTCCGAAACTGGCGACTACTTATTGCTGGTGAGCAACGATGTAGTCGATAGCTTCCTGGACGGTGGTGATCTTCTCAGCCTGCTCGTCCGGGATTTCGGTCTCGAATTCCTCTTCCAGAGCCATCACCAGTTCGACGGTGTCAAGGGAGTCGGCGCCCAGATCCTCGACGAAGGAAGCGCTGTTGGTAACTTCCTCTTCCTTCACGCCGAGCTGCTCAGCGACGATCTTCTTAACGCGTTCTTCGATGGTGCTCATACCGTGTTCTCACTCCTAAAGGAAAAATCCGCACAACGGATTGCGCGTAAGTGTATAGAAAGGGATTTCCGTATTTCAAGCTGACGCGACATCAAGACGTATGCGCGGCCATTGCTGGTCCGACAGTTTACCAGCTTAGCGCAATAGCCGCGCGGGGGTAACGCCGGTCAGCTCATGTACATTCCGCCGTTGACGGGGATCGTGGCGCCGGTCACATAGGCCGCGCCCTCGCCCGCCAGGAAGCCGACCACCTTGGCGATCTCGTCGGCCTGGCCGAGGCGACCGGCCGGGATCTGGGTCAGCAGCGCGGTGCGCTGGGCTTCCGGCAGTTCACGGGTCATGTCGGTGTCGATGAAACCCGGAGCCACGGCGTTGACGGTGATGTTGCGCGAACCCACCTCGCGGGCCAGTGCCCGGGTGAAGCCCTCGAGACCGGCCTTGGCGGCGGCATAGTTGGCCTGGCCGGCGTTGCCCATGGCACCCACCACCGAGCCGATGCTGACGATGCGACCCCAGCGGCCCTTGGTCATGCCCTTGAGCACGGCCTTGGACAGGCGGAACAGGCTGTTGAGGTTGGTATCGATCACGTCGAACCACTCATCGTCCTTCATCCGCAGCATCAGGTTGTCGCGGGTGATGCCGGCGTTGTTGACCAGGATCGACGGGGCGCCGAACTGGGTCTGGACCTGCTCGAGGGCGGCCGCGACGGAGGCGTTGTCGGACACGTTGAGCACCAGGCCGGTGCCTTCGATGCCGTTGGCCTTGAGCGACTCGGCGATGCGCTGGGCGCCCGCCTCGCTGGTCGCGGTGCCGATCACGGTGGCGCCCAGCCGACCCAGTTCCAGGGCGATGGCTTGACCGATACCACGGGTAGCGCCCGTGACCAGGGCGACCTTACCTTGCAGACTCATCTCGTTTTCCTCGATTCAAAAAGCCGCGCGAGCGGCGGCGAAGGCGTCGGGGGTGTCCAGGGCCAGCGTTTCCACACCCTTGACGCATCTCTTGTTCAGACCGGCCAGCACCTTGCCGGGGCCGCACTCCACCAGGTGGGTGACGCCCTGGGCCGCCAGGTACTGCACGGATTCGACCCAGCGCACCGGGCTGTACAGCTGGGCCAGCAGATCCTGCTGGAGACTGTCCAGGTCGGTGTTGACGCCGGCATTGACGTTCTGCACCACCGGAATCTGCGGCTGGCTCCAGGTGCAGCCACGCACGTCCTCGGCGAAGCGCTCGGCCGCCGGGCGCATCAGTTCGCAGTGGGAGGGCACGCTGACCGGCAGGGCCACGGCGCGCTTGGCGCCCAAGGCCTTGCAGGCCTCGATGGCGCGCTCCACCGCCGCGGCGGCACCGGCGATCACTACCTGACCGGGAGCATTGAAGTTGACTGCGCTGACGACCTCGCCCTGAGCGGCTTCGGCACAGGCGGCCAGCACCTGGGCGTCTTCCAGACCGAGGATGGCGGCCATGCCGCCCTGCCCGGCCGGCACCGCCTGCTGCATCAGCTCACCCCGGCGCGCCACCAGGCGTACCGCCTCGGCGAACGGCAGGCTGCCCGCAGCGACCAGTGCCGAGTATTCGCCCAGGCTGTGCCCGGCGACATAGGCCGGCTTGGCGCCACCCTCGGCCAGCCACAGACGCCACAGCGCGATGGAGGCGGTCAGGATGGCGGGCTGGGTACGGTCGGTCTGGTTGAGCGACTCCTGCGGGCCCTGCTGGGTCAGCGCCCAGAGGTCGTAGCCGAGGACGGCGGAGGCCTCGGCGAAGGTTTCGCCGATCAGTGCGTGGTGCGTGGCCAGCTCACCCAGCATGCCCAGGGCCTGGGAGCCCTGACCGGGAAAGACGAAAGCGAGAGAGGCAGACATAGGCAGGTCTCTTGTAGGTCCATTGCTGGCGAAACCGCGGTTCCGCCACTGACAGACTGAGATGTCGGTGTCGACCGGTCGGTCACACCGCTTTCAGAGCCGCCAAGTTTAACCGGATCCGCTCGGGGAGATCAGTCTCCACGTCGCGCAGGGCGCGCTCGATGGCCTGAACGAGACCGACTTCGCCTGCCGCGCCATGGCTTTTCACCACCACCGCATTCAGGCCGAGAAAGCTCGCGCCGTTGCGCAGCTCCGGATCCCAGTGGCGGAAACGCCGGGCCAGCCAGGGCTGCAGCAACTGACGCTCGAGCCAGGAGGCCGTGCCGCTGCGCTCGACCAGCAGGCGCAGCAGCGCCTCGCCGGACTTGAGCACCGCATTGCCGGTGAAGCCATCGCAGACCACCACGTCCGCGACGGCGGCATAGAGATCGCTGCCCTCGACGAAGCCGATGAAATCGAAGGCCTGACTCTGGGCGAGGCGCCGTGCCGCCTCCTGGATCACCGGCGTGCCCTTGCCCGGTTCGCGCCCGACATTGAGTAGCGCGACCCTTGGCCGCACCAGGCCACGCGCCTGAGCCGCACCCGCCCCCAGATAGGCGAATTGCACCAGCTGTTCGGCAGAGCTGTCGAGATTGGCGCCGAGATCGAGCAGCAGCGTCTGGTGCTCTCCCCGTCCAGGCAACGCCGACATCATCGCGGGTCGATCGATGTCCGGCAGCGTTCCCAGCAACTGTCGCGCGAGCGCCATCCAGGCCCCGGTATTGCCGGCGCTCAGACACCCCTGGGCACGCCCCTGTCGGACCGCGTCGAGCGCAGCATGCATGGACGTCCGGGTACGACTCCGCACCACGGCAGCGGGGCGTTCATCGGGCCCGACAAGGGCATCGACGTAGTCGAACTGCAGGCGATTGGCGAGGGAGGCAGGCGGTGACCAGGCCGACAGGGCGTCGCGCTGACCACAGAGGAGAAGATGTAAGGCGGGGAAACGCTCGAGAGCGTCGAATGAAGCAGGAACAATGCAGCGGGGACCGAAGTCCCCGCCCATTGCATCGATCGCGATGACGATTTCGATCGAGGATTACTCGTCGGAACCCTTGTCGATCACTTTGCGACCGCGGTAGAAACCGTCGGGCGACACGTGGTGGCGCAGGTGAACTTCACCGGTGCTCTTTTCCACGGACAGAGCGTTCGCTTCGAGGGCGTCGTGCGAACGACGCATGTCGCGAGCGGAACGGGATTTTTTGTTCTGCTGAACAGCCATGATTTAACTCCTAAACGTTTGGGTCACGCTTCAACTGCGCAAGTACACTGAACGGGTTGGGTCGCTTTTCCTCGTCCGCCGGCTCTTCGGGCGCCTCGAAACCTTCCGGATGCTGGCAATCCCCTTCCGGATGCACAGGGATGATCGGCAGAGCGAGCAACAGCTCTTCTTCGATCAGGCTATGCAGATCCAGCGGATCTTCGCCAACCTCCAGGGCATCGTAACCCTGTGGCAAGGCATCGGCCGACTGCCCCTCCCAGAGCACGGCGAAATCGAATTCGCTGTGGATGGGAAGCACTGCCGGCTCCAGACAACGCTGGCAGATCATCTCGACCGCGGTATCGAGGACACCGTGGATGCCGAACTGCCGCTGTTGATCACGCCCGAAGTCGAGGACGACGGCTACCGCGCCTTCGGACTTCACGAGCTGCTCGCCGACACGCCGCATGTTCGCGAGAGGCAGCTCACCCTTGAGGGTTACGCCGCGATCCGCCAATTTGCGAGGATCGACCTGAGGTGGAATTGGC
>Ga0153990_1000022_pt1 | contig 79300 bp, 67 predicted proteins | sample TSNC074MetaG_FD_104739 | JGI IMG/M metagenome (GOLD analysis project Ga0153990, IMG submission 104739) | Attine ant fungus gardens microbial communities from North Carolina, USA - TSNC074 MetaG | ecosystem: Host-associated > Fungi > Mycelium > Unclassified | place: USA: North Carolina, Jones...
CGGCGCGCTGCACCTTGGCGATCATGCCGCGCAGGTCCTCGATCATCTTGCTCAGGCCGCGAGCCAGTTGGCCGATGGCGTCGTCGCCGGTGACGCTGGTGCGCCCGGTGAGGTCGCCCGCGGCAGCCCGGTTGACCACCCCGAGCAGGTCGTCCACATCGGCGCGCAGGCGGTGCATCAGCGCCTGTTCGCGCGCGTGGTCGTCCTGGATCTGCTGCGCCATCTGATTGAAGGCCAGGCCCACCTGGGCGAGTTCGTCACGGCCTAGCACCTGCACCCGAGCGCCGCTGTCACCGGCGGAGATGCGCGCCACGGTGTCGGTCAGGCGCCGAATCGAGCGCAACAGGTGATGGGACAGCAACCAGGCGATGAGGGCGGCCAGCAGGACGCAGAAGGTGCCGCCGGCCACCAGGGTCCAGGTCAGCTGGTCACGCACTTCCTCGGTATGGCCCGCCCGTTGCGCGGACAGCCGGCGCTCTTCGTCGCCTATGCCCTGGATCTGCTGGCGCAGGTTGGTGACCTGGGTGGACAGGGCGGTGACCAGCGGTTCGTTGGCCAGTTGGGCCGGACTGAGGTTGCCCGTCTCGCGCAGGCGCAGGAGGGGCTCGAAGGTGTTCTGCCGCCAGTTGTCGAGATCGGCGCTCAGGCGCGCGAAGCGCTGCTGCTGGCTGGCGTTGTCCTGGGTCAGTTGCTGGGGCACACGGACGGCCGCGGTCAGGGACGTCAGCGCCTGGCGCGCGGTATCGGCATCGGCGCTAGCGCCTGAGTACCAGAAGGTGCGCAATCTGGCGCGGGTTTCCAGCAGGTTGTTGTCCAGCGCCGTAACCGACAGCAGCACCTCGGCGGTGTGCCTGTCCCAGCGGTTGGCGTCGACCAGGCTCTGCAAGGCGGCATAGGTCAGCCAGAGCAGCAGGACCACCAGGGCGATGATGGCGGCGAAGCCGGCGAAGAGTTTGTTCTGGATGCGAATGTTGTTGAGCATGGGCACCGGCGCAGACGGACAGAAGCAGGGAGAGCGAGCCCTGGGGACCACTCGGGTTGTCCGATAAAAGTAGCACGGTCATGCATTTGTGTGAGTTGGAACTCACTGGAGGAGCAGGATAGGCGGCGGGCGGCGGGGCAGGAGGGTAAGCGAGAAGCAAAGGTAGCAGCCGGCCCGGAGTCTCTGATCCGAGGCGGCTGCCATGGGGGCAGAATGCCTCAGGTCGCCGCGGCGTCGTTCGCGGCCTCGGGACGGCGGGTGCCATGGCTGTTCTGGCCACCCTTGCGCCCGGCTTCGGACGCCCGGGCCGGGTTGTTGGCGAAGTTGCCGCCGCTCGCCCGTCCGCCCTTGCGACCCGCCTCGGCGGCGCGCTCGCGATTGTTGGCGAAGTTACCTGGATTGCTACTTTTGTTGGCCATAAGAACTTCTCCCACTTTCAATTATTGAACAGTTGAATGCGTGCCCCCAAAGGCTAAGCGATTCGGATATTGAGAGTAGGGGTTTATAAAGCGAGTTCGAGCGGGCTGATGGAGGGATATATTGTTATACGAGGTGCAACTTCGATACAGACTTAAACTTGAACTTTGTCCTGCTAGAGCCGTTTCCGGAAAAGTTGTACAGGAGCTGTAAAAGAATTCGGCCAAGGTCGGAATAACTTTCCGGTTGGAACCCCTGTCTGGCGCTGAAAATTCTTGAAACATCTTGCTGAAGGGAGCGTTTTCGCTGGGGTTTGACGCGCTCAGGCATTCAGACGCCTTTATCGAAGTCGCGTTCTGGAGTCGCCTGAAAATTATCATCTTCGTCGCGCGTGCCTGCTTGTTCGATGTTACAGAATAGCGCTCTTTCGATGCCGGTGGAAAAGTGCGGTCGGCTTGGCTAGAGCCTCTCGTTGCTGAATGGTCCGGAAAGGCATCTGGATATAACGACGTGCCCGGTAAAGAGTTTCTCCGATAAGGTTTAACGCGATATCAACTTTGGCAGCGGCCTGATGCGACAGGGGTAGCACAGCATTAACCTTGCGCTTTTCTCTCTGATGTGAGAAAAATTCCCTTAATAGGGAGGTGGTCATGCTGGATCAACAACTGGCGGTCAGGCTCAAGGCGCTGCGCCTGGAGCGTGAATGGTCCCTGGAGCAATTGGCGTCCCTGAGTGGGGTCAGTCGCGCGACGCTGTCTCGCCTGGAGAACGCCGAGGTCAGCCCGACCACGGCGGTGCTCGGGCAACTCTGTTCGGCCTACGGCCTGACCCTGACGCGCCTGCTGCACAGCGTGGAAAGCCGCTATCCGGCCCAGGTCCAGCGCCAGGCGCAGCAGATCTGGAGCGATCCCGCGCAGGCGTTCACCCGCCGTTCGGTGTCGCCGCCGGCCCAGGCCCTGGCGGGTGAGGTCATCGAAAGCGCGCTCGGGCCAGGCGTGGACATCCGCTACGAGGCATCGCCCCGCCCAGGCCTCGAACACCATCTGCTGCTGCTCGAAGGCGAGTTGCAGCTGTGGATCGAAGACCAGTCCTACCGCCTGGGCGTCGGCGATTGCCTGCGCTATCGCCTCTGGGGCAGCAGCCGCTTCCTCAGTGGTCCGGCGGGCGCCCGTTATCTCCTGTTCATGATCTGAGGTGTGTCCATGAGTGCGTCCCTGCGTATCGAGCAGCTCGAGGCTGCCGCCTTCACCCGTCACCTGGATGACTTTCAACGCCTGCTGGCCGCCTGTGTCGAGCAGGGCGCCAGCATCGGCTTCATCCTGCCGCTCGCCGACAGCGTGAATCGGCGTTTCTGGACCGAAGCCGTGGCGCCGGGCCTGGCCCGGGGCACCCGGCTGCTGTTTGCCGCGCTGCAGGACGACCGGGTGGTCGGCAGCGTGCAGCTGGTGCTGGATACCCCGGCCAACCAGCCGCACCGCGCGGACGTGGTCAAGTTGCTGGTGCATCCGGACTACCGGCGCCAGGGACTGGCGCGCCGGCTGATGCAGGCGGTGGAAGCGGCCGCGCGGGCCGAAGGACGGGAATTGCTGACCCTGGACACCCGCAGCGACGACCATGCCGAGCCGCTCTATCTGTCCCTTGGCTATCAGGTGGTCGGCAGGATTCCCGGCTATTCCCTGGATGCCCGCCAACCGGAACGCCGCGACAGCACCACCCTGATGTACAAGACGCTGAACGCCGTGCCCGTTAAGCTGGGCGCCTTCAGTTAAGGACGCCTATCCGCCATGCCGCCTCGCTCCGCTCCCGAACTCTGGCAACTCCTGCGCGCCCAGGCCGAGGCCGGGCGTCGCGATGCCCCGGCCCTGGCCCCGGGGCTGACGCGCGCGCTGCTGCAGCCGGTGGATCTGACAGCAGCCCTGGTCCGGCGCTGCGCCGAGGCCCTGGCGGAGGATCCAGGGCAGGCCGAGGCCCTCGCCGAGCGCTTCGCCGCCCTGCATGCCGAGTGGCCGGCATTGACCGCGGCGGCCTGCGCGGACCTAGAAGCGGTGCTGGCGCGGGATCCGGCCTATGCCAGCCTGCTGGAGATCTTCCTGTTCTCCAAGGGCTTCCTGGCGCTGCAGACCCAGCGCCTGAGCCATGCCCTCTGGCGCAACGACGAGCGGCTGCTGGCCCTGCACCTACAGGCGCGTTGCAATCGGCTGCTGGCCATCGACATCCACCCGGCCGCCCGGCTGGGGCGCGGCATCATGCTCGACCACGGCACCGGTATCGTCATCGGCGAAACCGCGGTGGTGGAAGACGACGTCTCCATCCTGCAGCAGGTGACCCTGGGCGGCACCGGCAAGGAGCAGGGCGATCGGCATCCCAAGGTGCGGCGCGGGGTGATGATCGGTGCCGGGGTCAAGATCCTCGGCAATCTGGAGATCGGCGAAGGCGCCAAGATCGGCGCCAACAGCGTGGTCCTGCACCCGGTGGCGCCCCATACCACGGTGGTGGGCATTCCCGCCCGTCCGGTGGGGCGTCCGCGCGACGCTCATCCGGCCGAGAGCATGGATCAGTCCTTCGACGGCTGAGCGAGAAAGACCTCGGCCTTGGGATAGCGCTCGCTGTTCAGCGCACTCGTCTGCAGGCCCTCGGCCTGCGCCAGGCTGCGCACCAGCTCGCGATTGAAGGCGCTGTTGCCCGGATCCGCCAGGTACTCGGGCAACGCCAGCCAGCGGGCGTCCTCGATCTCCTCCGGATCCTGGATGGCGATCTCGGCACTCAGCGGATCGAGGCAGCAGACCACATAGAGATTGGACTTGCCGAAGCGGTAGGGATGGGTGGTCACCAGGCCGACCACGCTGCGAAAGGCGCTGCGGATGCCGGTTTCCTCCCAGACTTCGCGGACCACCGCTGGCGCCAGGTCTTCGCCCAGTTCGACATGGCCGCCCGGCAGCTTGTAACCCTGGCTGCCGCGCTCGCGGATCGCCAGCAATTCGCCGCGGTCGTTGAGTACCAGGCCGCCCACACCCAGGCTGTGGGTCGGCACGAAGGGCGCGAAGGCCGTGGGGGTGCCGCGCCAGACCAGGGTCAGCTCCTGCTCCAGACAGTTGTGAAAGACGAAGCCGGCGGCGGTGGCGATCCCCACCAGATCGCCGAGGGCCAGGGGCAGGGTCAGCCAGATCAGGTTGCGTCCCTCGCGCCGGGCGCGGTCGAGCAACTCCGCTAGTGCCGGGGCGAAAGCCTCGCGGTCGGTGGGCAGCGAGGCGGCATCGATGATCAGGCCGTTGAAGGCGTCTTGGCGGTACTGCACGGGGTTTACTCCGCAGGGCGTGACGGGATGGGCGTGGAGGGTACGATACCGGCTTCGCTGGGCAGCAGCAGACTGGCGCGCGGATTGGCGATCTCGATGCCGCGCTCGCGGAAGCGTTCGAGGATGCGGCGATTGAGTTCGCGCTGCACGCCCCAGCGGCCCTTGTCGAGGCATCTCATCTGGCCGGCGATGGTCACCATGGAGCCGTCGACGGCGTCCACGCCCCAGATCTCCAGATCGGCGAGGATCAGCTCCTTGAAGGCATCGTCGGCGCGCATGCCGGCGCCGATGTCCTTGAGTTCGGCGATGACGCGCTCGATGTCTTCCTCGTAGCCCACGCTGATGCGCAGGGCGGCGTTGCCCAGACCGCGGTTGATGTTGTTGACCGCCGACACCGAGCTGAAGGGCACGATGTGCAGGGAGCCGTCGCCGGCGCGCAGGCGCACGGTGCGGATCGACAAATATTCCACGGTGCCCGAGACCCCGGCCACGGTGACCCAGTCGCCCACCTGCATGGCGTTTTCCAGCAGCAGGAAGATGCCGGTGATGAAATCCTGCACCAGCTTTTGCGAGCCGAAGCCCAGCGCCACCCCGATGATGCTGGCGCTGGCCAGCAGCGGCGTGGTGTTGATGCCCAGCTCGCTCAGGGCGGTGAGGCCGACGATCAGCGCGACCAGGATGAACAGGCCGGTGCGCAGCATGGGCAGCAGGGTGCGCAGCCGGGCGGCGCGCACCGTATCGCCGCGTTCGCTCCAGCTGCTCAGTCGCCGGTTCACCGCGGCGTTGGCGCCTTCCCAGATCGCCACGGCGATGATGGCGGCGATGAGGATGGTGAGGAAGGCGGACAGCAGGTTGCGACCGATGCTGCCCTCGCCGAACCAGTCCAGCACGCTCCAGCCCCAGGACTGGAACAGCGCCAGGGCGGTGATCAGGGTGACGATCACCCCCACCAGCCAGCGCGCCAGCGGATAGTAGCGCTGCAGGTGCAGATCGCTGCCGCTGGCGCCTTCGCTCGCCGCCGGCTGGAACAGCCGACCCAGCAGGCCGAGCAGGAACACCGCCGCCAGCCGCCCGAGGATGACGATGCCGGCGGACAGCGCGACGAAGTTCATCAGCCGCGGCAGACCGTTCTCGATGTCCAGCGCCCACATGGTCCAGCCGCCCATGACGAACACCGCGGCGAACACCGCCCAGACCTGGCCCAGCCAGGCGCGCAGCACGGCCAGGGCACCACTGCCATCCTGACGCCCGGCGATGCGCGCGGCCACCGGCCGGCGCACGTGGAAGATCAGCCCCACCACCAGCAGGTGGGCCAGCAGCGAGACCAGCTTGACGATGGCTTCGCGGCCTTCTTCGTTGGCGCCGAGGATGTCCGCGGCCTGAGCCAGCGCCAGCCCGAAGGTGATCAGGGCGACGAAGGCGTGCAGCCAGCGCAGCAGGGTGCAGGCGAGGGGCGCCTTGACCTTGAGCAGGCGGATGCCGTGGGCGGCGGGATCGATCAGCAGGCGAATGACGATCAGCGCCAGGCGGGTGGTGAGGTAGGCGCCGAGGAAGCCGCCGACCAGCTCGCGCAGGTTGGCATCCGAGCCCACCAGATAGTGGATGAGCAGCGCCGCCATGGCCCAGAAGGCCAGCAGCGGCAGTACTTCCAGCACCAGCAGCCCGAGCGCGAAGGGCAGATGCCGCAGGGTGGTCCAGTGCTCTTCGCCGCTGCGTCGAGCGGGGCTGGCGGGCGCGGGGTCGGCCGGGATGGAGCTGGGCGCGGGCTCATCCGGCACCGGTGCGGCGCTATCGGACGGGGCGATGGGCACCTCTTCGAGCTGATCAACGCCGTCGCGCTGGGTCATGACCAGGGCCACCGCGGGTTCGGCTGGGCGGGTAGCGGCCTCTTCAGCCGCGGGTGCCGCGGCCGCAGGCGGTGACGGCTGGGCCGCCTGCTGCTGGGCCTGGCGGCGGGCGCGGCTGTCGGCGTGATCGGCCTGGCGCTGCAGCCGTTGCCGAGGGCGCTGGAGCGCCCGCCGGATCAGCCACTCGACGAGCAGGCCGGCGGCGAAGAGGGTGGCCAGGGTCAGCAGGGCCTGCAACAGGGCCCGGCGACCCGCTTCGGAGGTGAAGCTGGCGCGCGACCAGTCCGGCAGGCTGCGTACCGCCCGCTGTACCTGATTCAGTTCGCTGCCCAGGTTGTCGGCCCAGCGCCCGACGCGACTGAGCGTCTGGGCGATCAGACCATTGGCTTCAAGGGGCACCAGCGTCTTTTCTTCGCCTGTAGCCGCGGTGGCGGCCGTGGCCGGCGCAGCGGCGGTTGCCGCGCTCGCCGGCGCCGGGTTGGTCGCGGCCGCGCTGGCCGGCTGGCTGGCAATGGCCTGCAGGGTCAGGATCAGCTCCTGGCGCCGCTGCGGATCCTGCAGCAGGGCCGCGACCTGGCGCGCCTGCTGGGGATCGAGGCCGGTCGCGGCCTGGGCGGGGGTTTCGGCGGCGCGCAGCGGCAGCGCCAGGCACAGCAGTAGCAAGGCAAACAGGAAATTGGGCATGGGGCGAGCGCAGTCCTGGTGAAGGATCAGGCAGTTAGGACCCACGATCGGCGCCTATGCTCCCTTCAGCCGGCCGCGCCCTGCCGTTGCAGGCGCCGCCAGTCGCCGGGGGTCTGGTCGGTCCAGCGCTTGAAGGCGCGCTGGAAGGCGGCGGGGGAGGCGAAACCGAGCAGGTAGGCAATCTCGCCGAAACTGGCCTCGGTGTCGCGGATATAGGCCAGGGCCAGGTCGCGGCGGGTCAGGTTGAGCAGGGCGCGGTACTGGGTGCCTTCCTCGGCCAGCTTGCGCCTGAGCGTCCAGGAGGGCAAGCGCAGCCGGCTGGCGATCTGTTCCAGTGTCGGCTCGCCATGCCGCAACAGCGGCCCCATGACCTCGACCACCCGCTCGGTGAGTCCGCGGGTGCGGGTCAGCCGGCCGTGCTCGGCGTCGCTCAGCGCCAGCAACTGGCGCCAGGTGGCGGGGCAGTGTTCGGGACCGGGCCGGCTCAGGGTCACGGCGTCGAGCAACAGGGCATTCTCGGCGGCGCCGAATTCCACCGGGCAACCAAAGGCGGTCGCGTAGGGCGCGAGGTCCGCCGGGGCAGGGTATTCGATGAGCACGCGGCGCGGTTGCAGCGCCTGGCCGGCCACCGTGCCCAGCAAGGCCAGCCAGGCGCCTAGCACCGCGTCCACCACGAAGCGGTTGTAGGCGTTGTAGGGGCTGATGCTATAGAAGTGCAGCCAGGCGTCGCGACCCTGGGCGGCATAGCGCGACCGACCCCGGTAGTTGCGGCCATAGAGCGGCTCCAGCCTGAGCAGCGTCTCGGCGGCGTGGCGCACGTCCGGCGCCTGGCCCACGGTGACGCCGGCGAGACCGAGAAAGGCCGGGCGCATCGCCCGACCCATGGCCAGGCCCAGTGCCGGATCGCCGGTCAGCTCCAGGGCGGCGTGGCCCAGGCGCATGTAATGGGGAATCGACAGCCGTCCGCCGGGTTCGGCCAGCCGCGCCGCGCTCAGGCCGAAGCGCGCCAGCAGGCCGGCGGCATCGGCGCCCCGCTGGTCGACGGCCGCGGCCAAGGCCAGCACGAAGCCGGTGGAGAGATCGCCCAGGCGCAGCGCCGGCGCGCTCATAGCCGCAGATTGATCAGCTTGCTGCCGGCCCGGGCAGGATCGGTGGCGGCTTCGGCGTCCGGGGTGAAGGCCCGGCTGCCGCCGCCGGCCTGCCATTCCCAGAGCCGTCCGCGCAACTGCACCTCCAGCGCGGCGCGAATGCCGGCGGCGCGCAGACGCTGCACATCGAAGGGCGCCGGTGCCGGGGTGGCGCCCGAGGCGAGGGCGGGGATCGCCAGCAGTTCCACCTGGGGATCGTCGAGCACCCTGGCGCGGCCGGTGTCGCTGCCCTGGATGACGCCCAGACGGCCCAGCGGCGTCTCCAATCGCAGCAGGGGTGGACTGAGATCGTCGCCGCGTTCCCGGGCTGTCAGGGGCCGCACCAGCGGCTGGCCGAGCACCTTGCCATCGGGTCCGAAGACCAGGGTGACATTGCGCAGCGGTCCCGTGCCCACCTGCAATTCGCCGTCGACCAGGGTCGGACCGGGCAGCACGATGGAGCCAGCCACCAGGGTGACACCGTACTGGCGGGCGAGTCCGCCGAAGAGTTGCTGATAGGCGCTGGCCATGTCCCAGGCCTTCATGCGCAACAGGCTGTCGGCCAGGCGCCGGTCACCCTCGGCCTGGAACCAGGCGCGGGCCACGCGCAGCGGATTGCCCAGCAGCAGCCACTGGATGGCGTCTTCGCTGCGGGCGGCGGCATAGACCTCGGGTTTCTCGCCCATCAGCGCCAGCGGAGTGCCCAGGTGTTCGGGCAGCACCACGATGGTCTGGGCGCCGATCAGACCCAGGCGCCGCGCATTGGCCAGATAGGCATCGAGCTTGAGGCGCAGTCGCTCGGGATTGCCGTAGTCCAGGGCGATCAGCTCGGGCTCGATCCCCAGCAGGTTGCCGGTGGTGGCGGCCGCCGGCGTGGTGGTCAGGTCCACCGCCAGGCTGCTGCGCAGATCCGACAGGTAATGGAAGGCTGGCCGCTGGGCCACCCAGCCCGCCAGTACGGCGAACAGGGCGATCAGCACCAGGAACACGAGCTTGCGCATCGGCACTCCAGAGCGGTCCGGCCTCCTGGGCCGGGCGGGATAAAGGTGCTCAGGGTAGGAGACCAGACCGCCACTGCCAAGGGGCGGCTGTGCATTTGGGTAAAGAGGTTGTCATTTCCGGTGATTGAGACGGGGGCGCGCTCCTCCTATCGTTGCGCCAGGCTTTCCCAGAAAGGCCAACCACCGGAGACCGCCATGATCGAGCTTGCCGCCCGTAATACCACCCCTGTGGACAGCTATCCGCATCTGCTCGAACCTCTGCCCGTGGGGTCGATCACCCTGCGCAATCGCGTGGTGATGGGGTCCATGCACACGGGGCTGGAAGAGCGGCCCGGCGGTTTCGCGCGGATGGCGGCCTTTTTCGCCGAGCGGGCGCGGGGCGGGGTGGGGCTGATCGTCACCGGCGGCATCGCGCCGAACGAAGAGGGCGCCGTGGCCAAGGGCGCGGCCAAGCTGACCACCCCCGAGGAAGCCGAGCATCATCGGCCGGTAACGGACGCGGTGCACGCCGCCGGCGGCCGTATCTGCCTGCAGATCCTGCACGCCGGGCGCTATGCCTATAACCCCCAGCTGGTGGCGCCCTCGGCGCTGCAGGCACCGATCAATCCCTTCACCCCGCGTGAACTGGACGAGGCCGAGGTGGAGGGGCAGATCGCCGCCTTCATCCGCTGCGCCACCCTGGCGCAACAGGCCGGTTACGACGGCGTCGAGGTGATGGGTTCGGAAGGCTACTTCATCAACCAGTTCATCGCCGCGCGGACCAATCACCGCACGGATCGCTGGGGCGGCGACTTCGCCCAGCGCTGCCGCTTGCCGCTGGCCATCGTCGAGGGCATCCGCGAGGCGACCGGTCCGGATTTCCTGATCATCTTCCGTCTCTCGCTGCTGGACCTGGTGGAGCAGGGCAGCACCCCCGAGGAATGCCTGCAGCTGGCGCTCTGGCTGGAAGCCGCCGGGGTCAGCCTGATCAACACCGGCATCGGCTGGCACGAGGCGCGCATCCCCACCATCGCCACCCTGGTGCCACGCGGCGCCTTTGCCGCCGTCACCGCCCAGCTCAAGGGCCGGGTGCGGGTGCCGCTGATCGCCACCAACCGCATCAACACCCCCGAGGTGGCCGAGGCCATCCTCGCTGCTGGCCAGGCCGACCTGGTGTCCATGGCCCGCCCGCTGCTGGCCGATCCGGATTTCGTCGCCAAGGCCGCCGCCGGCCGCGCCGACGAGATCAACACCTGCATCGCCTGCAACCAGGCCTGCCTGGACCATACCTTCGCCGGCAAGCTGACCAGCTGCCTGGTCAATCCGCGCGCCTGCCACGAGACCGAGTTGCGGATCCCGCCTGCCGCCGAGGCCCGCACCTTCGCCGTGGTCGGCGCCGGACCGGCGGGCCTGGCCGCCGCCTGCACCCTGGCCGAGCGCGGCCATAAGGTAGTGCTGTTCGAAGCCAGCGAGCGCATCGGTGGCCAGTTCAATGTCGCCCGGCGCATTCCGGGCAAGGAAGAATTCGGCGAGACCCTGAGGTATTTCCAGCGGCGCCTGGAGCGACTGGGGGTGGATGTCCGCCTCAACCATCGTGTCAGCGCCGGCGAGTTGCAGGCCGAGGGCTTCGCCGCGGTGATCCTGGCCACCGGGGTGACGCCGCGGGTGCCGCCCATCCCGGGGGTCGACCATCCCAAGGTGCTGGGCTATCTGGACGTCCTGCTGGAGCGCAAGCCGGTAGGCCGACGGGTCGCCCTGATCGGCGCCGGTGGCATCGGCTTCGACGTGGCGGATTTCCTCACCCATGGCCACCAGGAGGTGGAGCCCATCACCGCCTTCTACCGAGAGTGGGGCATAGACCCCAGCTTCAGCAGCCGTGGCGGCCTGGCCCCGGCCGCGCCGCCGGCGGTGCCGCGCGAGGTCTGGTTGTTGCAGCGCAAGCCGGGCAAGCCCGGCAAGGGCCTGGGCAAGACCACCGGCTGGATCCACCGCGCGCGCCTGCAGCAGCGCGGCGTCAAGGCCATTGGCGGAGTGGAATACCTGGGCATCGACGATGCCGGTCTGCACCTGCGCCTGCCCGATGGCGGCGAGCAGGTGCTGGACGTCGACAACGTCGTGCTCTGCGCCGGCCAGGAGTCCCTGCGCGAGCTGGAAGACGAACTGCTCGGCGCCGGCATGGCGGTGCATCGGGTCGGGGGCGCGGATGTCGCCGCCGAACTCGATGCCAAGCGCGCCATCGATCAGGCCACTCGCCTTGCCGCCGAGCTGTAACTCTTCGTTGCAATCAGGGATGATTTCTGTGATCCACTCCGCATAACATCGGTTCCGGACCGACCCTCGTCCCAATGTCTGGCCTCTCTTCCATCCCGCCGACCAGGATTGGCTAAGCTGCCGTCCTGATGCGTCGGGTGGGGGCCCGGCGCGTTGGAGCAGTCGGGCGGCGACGCGGATCAAGCGCGTCGCCGCCCGAGGTCGGCGCGCGGATGCAGGTCCGGTCGCCAATTGGCGAGATGCCGGCCTCGGTATTCATGTGGGATCGACAGAGCACGCGGCGAGAGATGGCAGAGACGTTGAACGAAGAGGCGGTACTGACCCCGGTGGTGCTGGGGTTCGGCGACCAGGGTGTGAATCGCGCCTTGCTGTTTCCCGATTTCCAGGCGCTCTGGCAGGGCGACCAGACGCTGCTCGACTGCGCCGGACGGCGCCATCGCTTCGTCTATCTGCTGCTGGACGACCACCGCCGGGTCAAGGCCGCGGTGTTTTTCCTGCTGGCCTTCGATGCCCAGGGCAGTCCGCTGCCGGAGTGGGACCTGCCGCTTACGGAGCTGGCCGAGCGCGGCGATGTCGGTCCCGACCTGGGCGCCGGGCCGATCCGTCTGGCCAGTCGCAGCCACTGCCCGATCTCCTGGCACCAGGGCGATCTCTGGGATCCGCGCAGCGAGGCCGAGCATGACGACTGGCAGGCGATCCGCGACTGCCTGGGTCTGGTCGCGCCGCGCGATGGCGAGGTGGAACTGGCCGGGGAATATCATCCCAGTGCCGCCGACGGCATCGATGTCGAGGCCCGTCTCGAACGGGTCCGCCGCATCCTCGCCCAGGAACACCAGGAGGCGCTGGACAAGCTGATCGCCGGCCAGCGCACCCGGCTGCTGACCCTGACCCGCCAGCACCAGGAAGACCTGGCCCGCCTGCAGCGCGACGCCGACGAAGTCCGCGCCGCCAAGGCCGAGCTGGAGGTGCGCTACGCCGCCCTGGCCCAGCACCTGGAGCAACAGCACGACCTGGCCCGCCAGGAGCGCGAGGAACTCAACGAACAGATGCGCACCCTGGAGCGCAATGCCCTCTACAAGATCGAGGCGCTGCGCATCCAGTCCGAAGCCGAAAGCGAAGCCCGGGTGGCCGCCGCGGTGGGCGAGCTGAAGAATCAGCTGACCATCCGCGAGGTGGAACTCAAGTACCGCGACGAGCTGGACGGCCAGTTGCAGGAAGACATCCGCCAGCTGCGCGAGCGCTGCGCCCAGCTGATCGGCGACAGCAACGAAGGCCAGCTGGAGCGCCTGGCGCGCCAGGGCATCCTGTTCGTCACCTTCCAGCCGGGGGCGGGTCATCTGATCCTCAGCCGCCAGGACGTGCCGCGGTTCAGCGCCGATCCCCTGGGCTATGTCGCCGAGCACTGCAAGGTCAGCCGCGAGCAATACCAGCGCTGGCTGGAGCATCACCAGCAGCCGGTGTGCCAGGCCGAGGTGGAGGGCGAGCGCTGCGGGCGGCCGGTGGTGCGGGTCGAGCACCCCGCCCAGTTCGATCCGCTGCGCTCGACGCTGTGCGCCGAGCACCGTGGCGATGACAGCGATGGCGACGTCGCCAATCTCTGAATCCCCGGCGGATGACATCTCTCCCACCCGCCGTGCTGCAGGAGGTGCAGCTCGCCGCCCTGGCGGCGCGCGACCTGCGCCTGGCGGTGCTGCGCCTGGATCAGCGCCCGGCCGCGCATAACGGCAACAAGGGCTACAAGCTGCGGCCCTGGCGCGAACGCCTGGCCCGGGGCGAGGGCCGTGGGCTCATTAGTCTCGGCGGTGCCCACTCCAATCATCTGCATGCGCTGGCCGCCCTGGGCCGGGCGGAAGGCTTCATTACCGTCGGCCTCCTGCGCGGCGAACCCTGCCTGACGCCCACCGTCCAGGATCTGCAGGCCCAGGGCATGACCCTGCACTGGCTCGGCTATGGCGGCTATCGCCGTCGCCATGACGCCGACTTCTGGCAGCCCTGGCAGGCGCGCTATCCCGGGTTACTGCCCATTCCCGAAGGCGGCTGCGACGAGCAGGCCGCCGCGGCCTGCGCGGCCATCGTCACGGAGTTGCGCCAGGGCCTCGCCGCCCTGGATTGGCCCGATTGCCAGCAAGTCTGGCTGGCCGCTGGCACCGGCACCACCCTGGCCGGGGTGATCCGCGCCGCCGATCCCGCCTGGCAGGTGGTGGGCGGCCTGGCGGTGCCGCCCGGGCACGGCGTCGAAGCCAACCTCGACCGGTTGCTCGCCCAGCACACGGTCCCGAACTGGCGCTTGCTGGACGCTAGCCGCGGTGGCTTCGGCCGCCTCGATGCCGAACTGGCCCGGGCCATGGCGGAGTTCGAGGCGCAGACCGGGATCGCCCTGGAGCCGCTCTATACCGGCAAGCTCTGGCTGGCCCTGCGCCAGGCAATCGAGGGCGGCGCGCTGGCCCCGGGCAGTCGCCTGGTGCTGATCCACAGCGGGGGCCTTCAGGGCCGCCGCGCGCTGGAGCCTCAGCTGGCGAAGTGGGTCGGCGGCTGAAGCGGCCAACCCCCAGGCACCAGGAACAGCCGGGCATCCTCGTCGCCGCGTGCATCGCGCCGCACCAGCAATTGCGGCCAGATCGGCTCGCCGTCCGGCAGCGGCAGGCAGGGCGTGTCGGCCACTGCGGGTGCCAGCCAGTGGCCCTTGGGCAGCACCTCCCAGGGACCCTCCGGCAGTTGCCCGCGCGCGCACCACAGCTGGGGTTGTCGGGATGGCAGGGCGTCCGCCGGCCAGGGCAGGGGGCGATCGAGCGGCTGGAACAGATAGCCGCCCAACCACAGCGCCGCCCGCGGCGGGGCGATGTCCAGCGCCGCCAGGCTGGCCCGGGCCAGGGGCGTGGCCGACAGCGGCAACTGGCGCTGGCGCAGATGGGCGAGCTTGCGCGCCAGCTGGTCTTCGCCGCCGGGGCCCAGCCAGCGGGGCGCGTCCGCCGGGCCTTCGCCCAGGTAGAACTTCACCGCCAGTTCCAGGTGATGGACCCCCTCGGCGTCTTCCACCAGCAGGTCCAGTTCACCCAGGGTACGGTCACCGTCGCGCAAGGGTAGGTTGGCCGCGCGCAACCTCAGCCCCGGCGCGCGCTCCAGGGCGAACTGCCAGAGTCTTTCGTACTGGCGCCCCAGGCGGCGATCGCTGCCCTCGGCCAGCCAGGTCGCCAGGGCCGCGGGGGCCGCGTCCTGTTGCCGCAGCCAGTCGGCCAGACGTTCGGGGTGGGTCGCCCAGTCGCTGGCGGCCAGCGGATGACGGGTGTCGGCGGCTGCCAGCAAGGGCGGCGCGACCAGGGTCCAGGCGAGATCGCGCACCTGGGGCTGGCTCAGGCGGCGGGGCAGGGCGTGCAGCTCGGCGAAGGGCGTCATGGTGCCAGCATAGGCCAAGCCGGGCCGCTGCGGATCACCGGCGGCGACCCGTGGTCGGATGAGGGCGGTTTGCCGCTGCCACGGGCTTTCGCCCATACTTTCCGCACTTTCCAGCCAACGGGGCCGCCGGCGCGTCATGGACTCCTTTCGTAACATCGGCATCATCGGTCGACTCGGCAGCACCCAGGTGCTGGACACCATCCGCCGGCTCAAGACCTTTCTGCTGCAACGCGGGCGCAACGTCATCCTGGAAAACACCATCGCCGAAGTCCTGCCCGGACACGGCCTGCAGACGGTGTCGCGCAAGCTCATGGGCGAGATCTGCGACCTGGTGATCGTGGTCGGTGGCGACGGCAGCCTGCTCGGCGCCGCCCGCGCCCTGGTGCGCCCGCGGGTGCCGGTGCTGGGGATCAACCGCGGCAAGCTGGGCTTTCTCACCGACATCCGCCCCGACGAGCTGGAGACCAAGGTCGCCGAGGTGCTCGACGGCCAGTACCTGATGGAGACGCGCTTCCTGCTGGACGCCTTCGTCGAACGCGGCGGCGAGATGATCGGCCAGGGCGATGCCCTCAACGACGTGGTGCTGCACCCGGGCAAATCCACCCGGATGATCGAATTCGAGTTGTACATCGACGGCCAGTTCGTCTGCAGCCAGCGCGCCGACGGCCTGATCGTCGCCACCCCCACCGGTTCCACCGCCTACTCGCTGTCGGCAGGCGGTCCCATCATGCATCCCAAGCTGGATGCCATCGTGGTGGTGCCCATGTATCCCCACACCCTGTCCAGCCGACCCATCGTGGTCTCCGGCGACAGCACCCTGTCAATCCTGGTGTCGCCGAACATGACGATCTATCCGCAGGTCTCATGTGATGGCCAGAATCATTTCACCTGCGCACCCGGCGATACCGTGACCATTCAGAAGAAGCCCCACAAGCTCAGGCTGATCCATCCCCTGGATCACAACTACTACGAGATCTGCCGGACCAAGCTCGGCTGGGGCAGTCGCCTGGGAGACGATTGATGCCCCGCGGCTACGATCTCATCGGCGACATCCACGGCTGCGCCCATACCCTGGACCTGCTGCTGGAGCGCCTCGACTATCAACAGGTGGACGGCGTCTGGCAGCATCCCGAACGCCAGGCGATCTTTCTCGGCGATCTGGTCGATCGCGGCCCGCGCATTCGCGGCGCCCTGCGTCGGGTGCGCGCCATGGTCGAGGGTGGCCATGCCCACTGCATCCTCGGCAATCACGAACTCAATGCCCTGGCCTGGCACACCCCGGCGCTCCCCGGCACCGGCCAGACCTGGGTGCGCGAACACACCCCCCGTCATCGCCAGCTGATCCAGGAGACCCTGGCCGCCTTCGCCGATCATCCCGGCGAGTGGCAGGACCACCTGGACTGGCTCTACACCCTGCCGCTGTGCAAGGACTTCGGTCACTTCCGCATCGTGCATGCCTGCTGGGATCAGCGGCTGATCGACGAACTCCTCCACCACTATCCGGACGCCTGCATCGACGAGGACTTCGTCCGCCAGTCCATCGTTGGCGGCAGCCTGGCCAGCCGGGTCGCCTCGCGCCTGCTCAACGGCGTCTCGCTGCCCTTGCCCCACGGCCTGCGCCTCACCGGCAGCGACGGCTATGTGCGGGCGCGCTTTCGCACCAAGTTCTGGGAAAGCGATCCCCAGACCTATGGCGACGTGGTCTTCCAGCCGGATGCGCTGCCGGCGGAAATCGCCTGCGAACCCCTGAGCGACGAGGAAAAGGCCGGGCTGCTCTGCTACGGCGAAGAGGAGCCGATGCTGTTCGTCGGTCACTACTGGCGCGACGGCCATCCCGAACCCCTGCGGCCCAACCTGGCCTGCCTGGACTACAGCGCGGTCAAGTACGGCAAGCTGGTGGCCTACCGCCTCGACGACGAACGCCAGATCGATCCGGCCAAGTTCGTCTGGATCGACGTCCAGCGCGAGGAGGGGCGATGAACCAGCCGCAACCCGTGCTGCGCGTGCCGCTGGGCCGCGACCTGCTGGGCTTCACCCGCCTGCTGCGGCGCCTGCAGATCCGCCACCGGGTGGTGGAAGAGGGCGACAGCCAGGTGCTCTGGGTGCTGGATCCGGCGCGGGTCGAAGAGACCCGCAGCCTCTATGAGCGCTATCCCGACGGCGATCCGCGCGGCGAGGTCCAGGCCGCCCGCGGACCCCGCGGCTTCGGCCTGCTGGCGCAACTCAAGGCCAGTCCGGTCAGCGCCGTCTTTCTCGCCATCACCCTGCTGCTGGGCCTGGCCACCGAACTGGGCGACAACCTGGCGCTGATCCACTACCTGACGCTGCAGGAATTCCGCCTGATCGACGCCGAGCACATCGCCTTCCTCGATCTCGACGCCAGCCTGGCCCGTGGCGAATGGTGGCGGCTGGTCACTCCGATCTTCCTGCACTTCGGTCTGCTGCACCTGGCGATGAACGCCCTCTGGTACTGGGAGCTGGGTCGGCGCATCGAATTCCGCCAGGGCGGCCTGATGCTGCTGCTCCTGACCCTGGTGTTCGCCGCCGGCTCCAACCTGGTGCAGTACGCCTGGACCGGCCCGGCCCTGTTCGGCGGCCTGTCCGGGGTGCTCTATGGCCTGCTCGGCCACTGCTGGCTGTTCCAGTGGCTGGCGCCCAATCCGGCCTATCGCATGCCGCGCGGCGTGGTGGCCATGATGCTGATCTGGCTGGTGATCTGCCTGACCGGCGTCTTCGACCTGCTCGGCTTCGGCTCCATCGCCAATGGCGCCCATGTCGGCGGCCTGGTGCTGGGTTGCCTTACCGGCCTGCTGGGCGGTGGCCTGGCACGCCTGCGGCAGCGCTAGCTAGCGCCGCCGCTTGAGCTCGGGCGAGAGGCTCAAGGCATTGCGATAGCGCCAGCGCCGCTGGCTGCGGCGGCGCAACCAGAGCCCGACCAGCAAGAGCAGCGCACCGCCGCCCAGAAAGCCCTGGGCGGTCTCGCGGGCCATCGTCAGATAGGGCGCCAACTGCGGCAGCTGCAGCAGCGCGGCACCGCCCGCCAGCAGTGCGGCCAAACCCGTCAGCACCGAGAGGGTGCCGAGGCCGGCGGCGAGGGAGGTTAGAAAGGGCCGCCGCAGGCGCAGCGGCGGCGGATCGAAACGGTCTTGCTCGGGCAACTGCATGCTCATACCCCAGGCGCTGTAAGGCCGCCGAGGTTATACGCCTCGGCGGTCCTTGGCGAGCCTGAGAGGCGCGGGCTAGCGCAGCAGCTGTCGGGCCCCCTGCTTGAGCATGTCCCAGCGATTCGGATCACCACTGGCGATGGCGCCGAGGAAGGCCCGCGCCTGCTCGAAGCTGATGTGCGGCGGCAACGGCGGCACGCTGGGGTCGGTGACGAACTCCAGCACCACCGGGCGATCCGCTTCGAAGGCCTGCTGCCAGGCATCGGCCACCTCGTCCGGACGATGGATGCGCAGGCCCTTGAAGCCGAGCAATTCGCCATAGCGGGCATAGGGGAACTCCAGCACGTCCTGGGCCGGGGCGAACTTGGGATCGCCGGCCAGGGCCCGTTGCTCCCAGGTCACCTGGTTGAGATCGCCGTTGTTGAGCACCATGACGATAAAGGTCGGGTTGCTGAATCTCTTCCAGTACTGCTGCAGGGTGACCAGCTCGGCATTGCCGTTCATCTGCATGGCGCCGTCGCCCACCAGGGCGATCACCGGACGATCCGGATGGGCGAACTTGGCGGCGATCGCATAGGGAATGCCGCAACCCATGGTCGCCAGCTTGCCCGACAGCGACCCCAGCATCTGCCCGCTCATGCGGATGTCGCGGGCATACCAGTTGGTGTGGGAGCCGCTGTCGCCACAGAGGATGGCGTCACGCGGCAGTTGCTGGGACAGCTCATGGAACACCCGCTGCGGATTGATCGGATCGGCGGGCGCCAAAGCGCGCTGCTCGATGGAATGCCAGGAGTCGGCCACGCTCTTCTCGATGCGCGCGCGCCATTTGTCGTGGGGCTTGCTCTGCAGCAGCGGCAGCAGGCGCCTCAGGGTCTCGGCGGCATCGCCCAGCAGCGGCTGCTCGATGGGATACCTCATGCTGATGTTGCGCGCATGCAGGTCGATCTGCACCGCCCGCGCCTGGCCTTCCTTGGGCAGGAATTCGGTATAGGGAAAGGTCGAGCCGACGATCAGCAGGGTGTCGCATTCCTTCATCAGCAGATCGCTGGCCTCGGTGCCGAGCAGGCCGATGGAGCCGGTGACATAGGGCAGTTCGTCGGAGACCACACCCTTGCCCAGCAGCGCCTTGGCGACCCCGGCGCTGAGCTTCTCGGCCACCGCCATCACCTCGCTGCGCGCCTGCAGGGCACCGGCGCCCACCAGCAGGGCCACCTTCTTGCCGGCATTGAGGATGTCGGCGGCGGCCTGCAGGTCGTCTTCCTGGGCATAGGGCCGTGGCGGGATGGCACCGGCCCCGGAAAGGACATTGGCGTGCTGGTGCGGCGGGCTTTCCACCGCCGGCAATTGCTGGATGTCGTTGGGAATGATCACCGTGGCCACCTGGCGCTCGGCGATGGCCACGCGAAAGGCGCGGTCGATGACATGGCGCAGTTGCGCCGGATGCACCACCGTCTCCACGTAGGCGGACACGTCCTTGAACAGGGTGTGCAGATCGACTTCCTGCTGGTAGTCGCTGCCGAGCGAGGAGGCGGCCTGCTGGCCGACCAGGGCGACCACCGGCATATGGTCCATCTTGGCATCGTACAGGCCGTTGAGCAGGTGGATGGCCCCGGGCCCGGAAGTGGCCAGGCAGACGCCCACCTCGCCGGTGAACTTGGCATGGGCGCAGGCCATGAAGGCGGCCATCTCCTCGTGGCGCACCCGCACATAGTCGAACTGCTCGGCCACCCGCCCCAGGGCACCCATGATGCCGTTGATGCCATCGCCGGGATAACCGAAGACGCGCTCGACGTTCCACTGCCCGAGGCGCTCCCAGAGATGGTCGGCTACGGTCTTGCTCATGACATTCTCCTAACTGGACCTTTAGGCTTTGTCCAAAAAGTGCCTGCGCTCGGCCATGCTGCGTTAAAAATCCGTTCGGAATGCTCATTTACCACTCGTAAACTCCGCTTCCTCACGGATTTCTGCCTTGCCTGACCTTCGCTCGGCGACTTTTCAAACAAGCCTAGGTTAGGAAGAAGGGGTCCGGCGTTAAGTTCCTGCAGCCGGACCGGGCGCGGGTTAGAATGCGCGGCTGATCATCCGGAGCCTTTCATGAGCGAATCCCGCCTGCGCACCTTGCGCGACCACATCCGCTGGGCCGTCAGCCGCTTCCATGCCGAAGAGCTGTTCTTCGGCCATGGCCACGACAACGCCTGGGACGAGGCCCGCGCCCTGGTGCTGGGCGCCGTGCACCTGCCCTGGGACACCGCCGACCGCTACCTGGACTGCGCCCTGGAAGACGACGAGCGCTACGAACTCGGGGTGCTCTTGCACAGGCGCATCCAGGAGCGCGTGCCCACCGCCTATCTGCTCGGCGAAGCCTGGTTCTGTGGTCTGCCGTTCACCGTCGACGAGCGGGTGCTGGTGCCGCGTTCGCCCATCGGCGAGCTGATCGAAGCGCACTTCGCCCCTTGGCTGCCGGCCACGCCGGCGCGCATCCTCGATCTCTGCACCGGCTCGGGCTGCATCGGCATCGCCTGCGCCTATGCCTTCCCCGAGGCCGAGGTGGCCCTGGGCGATCTGTCCTACGACGCCCTGGAAGTGGCCTGGCAGAACATCGAGCGCCACGGCCTGGAGGAGCGCGTCTATACCGTCCAGGGCGACGGCTTCGCCGGCCTGCCGGGGCAGCGCTTCGACCTGATCGTCAGCAATCCGCCCTACGTGGATGCCGAGGACTTCGCCGACATGCCGGCCGAGTACCAGCACGAACCGGCCCTGGGCCTGGCCTGTGGTGACGACGGCCTGGATCTGGTGCGACGGATGCTGGCCGAGGCCGCCGATCACCTCACCGAGCAGGGCATCCTGGTCGTGGAAGTGGGCAACAGCCAGGTCCACGTCGAGGCGCTCTATCCGGAAGTCGATTTCACCTGGCTCGAATTCGAGCGCGGCGGCCATGGCGTCTTCCTGCTCGCCGCCGCCCAGTGCCGCGAGCACCAGGCGCTGTTCCGCAGCCGTCTGGTCCCCTGATCACCTGCGGTCGCCGGTGGCGGCCGCCTTTCTTTACCGAGGTCTACCCGTGTTTACCGAACTCGCTCTGCACGAGCGCCTGCTCAAGGCCCTCGACACCCTGGGCTTCAAGACGCCCACCCCGGTCCAGGCCGCCGCCGTGGGCCCGGCCCTGGAGGGACATGACCTGCGCGTCACCGCCCGTACCGGCAGCGGCAAGACCGCGGCCTTCCTGCTGCCGCTGCTGGATCGCCTGCTCAAGGATCCCAAGCCGCGTTCCGGCGCCCGCGCCCTGATCCTGCTGCCGACCCGCGAGCTGGCCCAGCAGACCGCCAAGGAAATCGAACGCTTCGGCCAGTTCACCTTTCTCAAGGCCGGCCTGGTGATCGGCGGCGAGGACTTCCGCGTCCAGGCCGCCGGCCTGCGCAAGAATCCCGAGATCCTGGTGGCCACCCCCGGTCGCCTGCTGGAGCAGCGCAACGCCGGCAACGTGGATCTCAAGGACATCGAGATGCTGGTGCTGGACGAAGCCGACCGCATGCTCGACATGGGCTTCTCCGAGGACGTGCTGCAGATCGCCGCCAGCTGCGAGCGCGAAGGCCGCCAGACCCTGCTGTTCTCCGCGACCAGCGGGGGCAACAGCCTGCGTCAGGTGGTCGAGCAGGTCCTGCGCGAGCCGCAGAATCTCATGCTGGACCGCACCGGCGAGCTCAACGAAGCCGTGGTGCAGCAGGTGATCCTGGCCGACGAGCCGCCGCACAAGGAGCGCCTGCTGCAGTGGCTGCTGGCCAACGAGACCTATCGCAAGGCCATCGTCTTCACCAACACCAAGGTGCAGGCCGATCGCCTGACCGGTCGCCTGGTGGCCGAGGGCCTCAAGGTCTTCGTGCTGCACGGCGACAAGGACACCAAGGACCGCAAGCTGGCCGTGGAGCGGCTGCAGACCGGCGCGGTCAAGGTCCTGATCGCCACCGACGTGGCCGCCCGCGGCCTGGACGTGGACGGCCTGGACCTGGTGATCAACTACGACCTGCCGCGCAGTGGCGACGAATACGTCCACCGCATCGGCCGCACCGGGCGCGCCGGCGAGGCCGGTCTGGCGATTTCCTTCGTCACCCATGGCGACTGGAATCTGATGTCCAGCATCGAGCGCTATCTCAAGCTGAGATTCGAGCGTCGTCACCTGCCGGGTCTCAAGGCCAGCTACAGCGGTCCGAAAAAGCTCAAGGCCTCGGGCAAGGCCGCGGGCGTCAAGAAGAAAAAGACCGAGGGCAAGAAGGACGGCAAGGCCAAGACCAAGGCCAAACCCAAGTCCGAACGCCGTCCCGGCGCCCTGGTGCCGAGCTCGGCCGACGGCTTCGCGCCGCCGCGCAAGCGCACCCAGGAGTGATCTTGCGGCGCGCCTGAGGCGCCAACCCGCGGCTAGACCGCGGGGCAGGGCGCCTCAGTGCTTGGCGGCGTTGTCGAACAGCTGGAAGACCGGCGCACGCCGCGTAGGGCGTCGTTGCAGATCCGGTTGCTGGATCAGCAACCAGGCCTGCAATTCCGGTTCGGGCATGGGCTTGCCGATCCAGAAGCCCTGGCCTTCGTCGCAGCCCATGGCCAGCAGGCTGGCCAGGGCCTCGGCGGTCTCGATACCCTCGGCGGTGATGCGAAAGCCCAGTTGATGGGACAGTTCGATCAGCGAGCTGACGATCAGCCGGTCCTTGGTGCGGTGGGTCAGTTCGCGGACGAAGCTGCGGTCGATCTTGATGGTGTCGGCCGGCAACTCACGCAGGTGCGAGAGGTTGTTGTAGCCGGTCCCGAAGTCGTCGATGGCGATGCCGATGCCCAGCTCGCGCAGGGCGGCCAGCTGCCGATGGATCAGCGCCACGTCACCCAGCAGGGCATTCTCGGTGACCTCCAGCTCCAGGCGCCGGGGGTCGACCGGATAGCGCTGCAGCAGGTCGGTGGTGTGCTCGGTGAAGTCCGGATCGTTCAGGTCATGGGCGGAGATGTTGATCGCCACCCCCAGGCCCCGGCCCTCGCGTTGCCAGGCATAGGCCTGGCTGATGGCCTGCTGCATGACCCAGCGACTCAGCGCGGTGATCAGCGCGGTCTTTTCCGCCAGCGGAATGAATTCCGCCGGACTGACCGGGCCAAGGTGCGGATGCTGCCAGCGCAACAGCGCCTCGACGCTGTGGCAGCGACCGGTGGCCAGATCGATGCGCGGTTGATAGACCAGGCTCAACTGGTCCTCGGCGCGCAGTGCCTGGGGCAGGGCGCTGAGCAGGGCGAAGGCGCGGCGGTAGGCGGCGTCATGCTGCGGATCGAAATACCGGCAGCCGCGCATTTCGGCGCGGGCATCGTCGGCTGTGGCGATCAGGGCACGCAGCCAGTCGGTGGGATGGTCGTCGGTCAGGGACATCACCCCCAGGCCCAGCCGGGTCTGGATGGGAATGCCATTGTAGTCGAGCACCCCGGTCAATTCCTGCTGCAGGCGCTCGAGCAGCGCCCGCTGCGCGGCCTCGTCGGCGTCGTGCAGCAGAAAGCCGAAGCGGGCCGGTCCGAGGCGATACAGCGGTTGTTCAGCCGGTAGCAGGCGGCGCAGGTGCTGCTTGATGGCCCGTTGCAGGCCATCGAAATGCGCCTGGCCCATGGCCTTGATGAAGTCGTTGAGATAGCTCTGGGCGAACAGATCGGCCGCCACCGCCACCACCGAGGTACCGGCCCGGGCCAGGGCTTCGGCATCCTCGCTGAAGCGCTGACCGTTGGGCAGCTGGGTGACCGGATCCCAGAAGGCTTCGGTGCGCAGCAATTCGATGTGCTGGCTGGCAAGGGCCGCTAGTTGCTGCAGCGCCACCAGCCGATCCTGGGGCAGGGCGGCGCGGGGAGCGGCATCGAACAGGCAGAGACTGCCGAGCATCAGCCCTTCGGCGGTGCGCAGCGGCGCGCCCAGGTAGTAGCGGATGTTCGGTGCACCCCTCACCACCTGGAGGTCGGCGAAGCGGGCATCGTTGCGGGCGTCTTCCACCTGCAGCGGCAAATTGGTTTCCTGCAGGTGCTGGCAGAACGACTGGCCGCGCGGCACGGTGAAAGGCGCGCAGCCTACGGTGGCTCGACAATGGACCTGCTGGCCGTCAAGAAAGCAGATCATTGCATAGGGGACATCGAACAACCGGGCGCAGAGATCGGTGAGATCCTGGAAGGCACGGTCGGCAGGGCGGTCGATCAGGGCAAGATCGCGCAGCAGTGCAAGACGCTGGCGTTCGTTGGCCGCAGTGAGTGGAGCGGGCTCCATAGCAACGTCTCGGTGCGCTGTAGTAGCAGATTGCTACTTAGAGCGTGATGGGGTCGAGAGTTCCCTCACTACCCGCCTCACAGTCTACCGGTTGTCATTTATCTGTCGAAAGGATCAGGCCGCGAAGTAGAAAACGGCGAACAGCCCCTCGGGGTCGGTCCACACCCGCACCTGTCTGAAACCGGCGTCTTCGGCCAGCGCACGAAAGCTCGCCAGGCTGTACTTGTAGGAATTTTCGGTATGCAGCCGCTCGCCTTCGCGGAAGGTGAAGCGGCGGCCTTCGAGACGTACCGTCTGGTCGCGGGTACTGACCAGGTGCATCTCGATGCGCGCCTGTTCTTCGTTGAAGAAGGCCAGGTGGCGGAAGCGCTGCGGATCCAGATCGGTGTCCAGCTCGCGGCGGATGCGTTCGAGCAGGTTGAGATTGAAGTCGGCGGTCACTCCCGCGGCATCGTTGTAGGCCGCATCCAGCCGCGCCCTGTCCTTGATCAGGTCCACGCCGATCAGCAGGCCACCGGTCGTCGGCAGCATCCGGTGCAGATTGCGCAGGAAAACGCCGGCTTCTTCCGGGGTGAAGTTGCCGATGCTCGAACCGGGAAAGAAGGCGATGGGGCGCAGGCCGTCGAGACTGTCGGGCAGGGTCATGGGGCGGCTGAAGTCGGCGCAGGCGGCGCTGACGTCCAGCCAGGGATAGTCGGCCGCCAGACGCTGGGTGCTGCTGAGCAGGAATTCCCGGGAGATGTCGATGCCCAGGTAGCCGGCCGGGTGCATGGCTTCCAGCAGCAGGCGCACCTTGCGACTGGCGCCGCTGCCCAGTTCGACCAGGGCGGCGTCGCGCCCCGCCAGGCGGGCGATCTCACCGGCCGCCGCGGCCAGGATGCCCTCTTCGGTGCGGGTGGGGTAGTACTCGGGCTGCCGGGTGATGGCCTCGAACAGCTCCGAACCGCGCTGATCGTAGAAGTACTTGGGCGACAGCGCCTTGGGGGTCTGGGCGAAGCCCTGGAGCACATCGTCCCGCAGCGAGCTGTCGGCGACGGTCACCGGTTGCTGATCGAAGAAGCGCACGGCTAGGGCCATGGGTCAGACCTCTCTGGCCAGGCGCAGGCCGGAGAACTGCCAGCGCATGGTGGGATAGAAGAAGTTGCGGTAGGTGGCACGCACATGGTCCTGGGGCGTGGCGCAGCAGCCCCCGCGCAGGACCATCTGGCCGGACATGAACTTGCCGTTGTATTCGCCCAGGCTGCCCGGCAGTGGCTTGAAGCCGGGGTAGGGGCGGAAGGCGCTGCCGGTCCACTCCCAGACGTCGCCGAACAGCTGGCGCATGCCCTGGTCCGCATTGGCGACCGGTTGCAGGTGATCCTGGTCGACGAAGTTGCCCTGGATCGGCTGGCGCGCCGCCACGGTTTCCCATTCCGCCTCGGTGGGCAGCCGGGCACCGGCCCAGCTGGCGTAGGCATCGGCTTCATAGAAGCTCAGGTGGCAGACTGGTGCGGTTGGATCCACCGGGGTCAGGCCGCCCAGGGTGAAGTGGTGCCAGACGCCATCGAGCTTCTGCCAGTACAGCGGCGCCTGCCAGCCGAGGGTGCGGATGGCCGCGGCGCCGTCGGACAGCCAGAGATCGCTGCGGCCGTAGCCGTTGTCTTCGATGAAGGCCAGGTATTCGCCATTGGTGATCAGCCGATCGGCCAGCTGGAAGTCATCGACGAATTGCCGATGCACCGGCGTCTCGCAATCGAAGGCGAAGCCGTCGCCGCCATGGCCGACATGCCGGACGCCGCCCGGATGGGCTTCCCAACCCAGGGGCGCGACCGCGGCCTTGGGGCCCTTGGCCAGGTCGGCGCGATAGACCGGGTGCAGGGGGTTCTGCGCCAGGATGTGCTTGATGTCCATGAGCAGCAATTCCTGGTGCTGCTGCTCGTGGTGCAGACCGAGTTCCAGGCGCCGGGCGATCTCGGCGGCATGTTCGGCCGGCGGCGCGCTGAGCAGCTCGGCCATGGCGGTGTCCACCGCCGCGCGAAAGCGATAGACGTCGTCCACGCCCGGTCGCGACAGGTGCCCGCGGGCCGCCCGCGGAAAGGGCTTGCCGTGGGTCTCGTAATAGGAGTTGAACAGGTAGTCGTAGGCCGGATTGGGCGTCTGGTAGCCCTTGAGGAAGGGCTTGAGGATGAAGGCCTCGAAGAACCAGGTGACGTGGGCCAGGTGCCATTTCGGCGGACTGACGTCGGCCATGCTCTGGATGACGTAATCCTCGACGGTGAGCGGGGCGCAGAGCGCCTCGCTGGCCCTGCGCACACGCTGGAAGCGCTCGAGCAGGGTGGTGGCGGTGTCACTCGCTGCGGGCAGCTCGCGGGCGAGAGGATTCATGGCGTTCTCCCTGGTCGGCCTTTTGGTTGTCAGGAAACCGACCGGGCGGCATAAGTTTAGTTCGCCCGGTTATGACGGGCGGTCTCGCTTGCCCCTGTCTACCACCAGGTTTCCAGCTGCACGCCGAAGTTGTTGCCGTGACGGGCATCGCCGAAGGCGCCGCTGTCGGACAGCGCCGTACCGGCCACGGCAGCATCCTGGGCACCGCGGTTCCAGCTGGCGTAGGTCCAGTAGAGGCGGATCTCCGGCCGGTCCATCAGCCCCATGCCACCCAGCGCGAGGGTTGGCGCCACGGTGACCTTGTTCAGCTTGCGGGTGGCGCCGCTGTCGGGATGGATCTGGTCGTGGCCGAACTCCACCTGCAACTTGAACAGGCGGGTGAAGGCATAGCTGGGCCGCACGCCGAAGGAGTACCAGGTCTGGCCGCCATCGCCGGGGGCGCGGTCGCGCTGATAGAGCGCCAGCAACTGGCCGCCGAAGCGCGGGGTGAGCTGCCAGCGCGGCGATTCGAGCACGCGCAGGCTCTCGTAATCCCTATCGGCGGTCAGGCTGCCGGTGGCGCCCAGGCCGTTGCCCGGCCCGCGACCGTATTGCACGGTGAAGACGTTGACCCCGCCAAAGAACTGCGCCTGCTTGTGCTCGGCGGTGGCCGACCAGCCGCTGTGGGCATTCTGTACCTGACCGGCGCGCTGGATGTAGGACAGCCCCAGTTCGATCTCGCCACCGGGATTGGTCTTGATGCCGCCCAGGTTCAGGTCGTGGCGGTTGGCCTTGTCCGGCTGGTCGATGTTGTCTTCGCGACTGAAGGCGTAGCTCAGCCGCAGGCCGCTGTCGCCCAGGCCATAGTCCTCCACGCCGAAACCGGTGCCGCTCGGATTCCAGTAGTAGAAGTCGTTGATATGGATGTCGTGACGCTTGTAGTAGCGACGCCCGGCCCAGAGACCACCGCCATTGAGCGCCGGCAGGCTGAGACTGGTCCAGATCTGCGGCAGGCGCACGTTGCCGTTGTCGCCGCTGAAGGTGGGGGTCTGGTCATAGACGCTGTAGAGGCTGGCCATGCCGTGCACCTTGAGTTCGGTGCCATCGACGCCCTTGTACAGGGTCTGGTGCAATTCGAGTTCCCAGTAGGTCTCGCATTCGTTACCCAGGCGGTACTTGGCGGGTGCGCCGGGCAGCTGGAAGCAGCTCTGCTTGCCACCTTCCGCGGCGCCACCGATGCCTACCCGGCCGTAGCCGCTGAATTCCAGCGCCGTGGCGGTGTGCGGCAGGCTGCCGGCAAGGAAGGCAAGACAGCAGGTGGTGCCGGCCTGGCGGAGAACTCTGGTCATCCCGAAAATCCCTGTGTGGTTGGCGGACGCCGATCGGACCTGGGCCCGGTTCGACAAGTTGCGCGAATTTCCCAGCCGATCAAGGACTTGCCTTGGTTCGAAGGCACGGATCAAGACCGCCGAAAGCGGCAGCCTAAAGAGAATGGTTGACGACCACGGCTCCTGCTGGCGACGCTTGGGTTTTGCCTCAGGGAAAGTATTACAAAATGAAACCGACGCTGCTGATGGCCCCGCAATTGCCCCAGGGACTGGTGACCCAGCTCGAAGCCCACTACCGGGTCCTGGGGCCCTTTCCTTCGGCCGATCCCGCGGCGCTGCCCGCGGGGGCTGCGGAGGCCGTGGCGCTGCTGACCATCGGCGGCCTGCCGACCCGCGCCGCGCTGCTGGATACCCTGCCGGCGCTGCGGCTGGTGGCCTGCTACGGCACCGGCTACGAAGGCGTGGAACTGGACGCCTGCCGCGCGCGCGGTATCGCCGTGACCACGGCGGGTGATGCCAATGCCACCGCCGTGGCCGAATTCGCCTTTGGCCTGATCCTGGCCAGCGCGCGCCGCCTGCTGCAGGGCGATGCCTTCGTCCGCAGCGGCCGCTGGCAGGGCAACGCCGTCGAGCGCATGCCCCAGGTCCCGGGCCTGGCCGGGCGGCGCCTGGGCATCTATGGCCTGGGCGAGATCGGCCGCCGCATCGCCCGGCGTGGCGCGGCCTTCGACATGGAGATTGGCTACTTCAATCGCTCAAGGCGGGAGGGGCTGGACTATGCCTATCACGGCAGCCTGCTCGAGCTGGCGCGCTGGAGCGACGTGCTGGTGGTGGCGGTCCGCGCCAGCGCCGAGACCGTGGGCGCGGTGGATGCCGAGGTCCTGGCCGCGCTCGGCGCCGAGGGCCATCTGGTCAATATCTCTCGCGGCAGCGTGGTCGACGAGGATGCCCTGGCCGACGCCCTGGAGCAGGGGGTGATCGCCGGCGCCGGGCTGGATGTCTTCGCCCGCGAACCCGAGGTGCCCGAGCGCCTGCGCCAGCAGCCCAACTTGGTGCTGAGTCCCCATGTCGCGGCCAATGCGGCCTCGGCCCAGCAGGCCCAGCAAGAGGTGATGCTGGCGAATATCCAGGCCATGCTGCAGGGGGGCGAACTGCGCAATCGCATCGCCTGAGCCGCCGGTCGGCTTGGGTTGTGGCCCCGGATGGCCCCTCCCATATTGGGCGCATGACCTCGAATTCGCCTGCCGCCGTCCTGGCGGACTTTCACGACGCGCCGCGCAGCTGGTTCACGACGCGCTTTCCCGCCCCGACCGAGGCGCAGCTCAAGGCCTGGCCGGCCATTCGCGCCGGTGAATCGGTGCTGGTGGCGGCGCCCACCGGGTCGGGCAAGACGCTGACCGCCTTCTTCGCCGTACTCGATGGCCTGGTGCAGGAAGCGTTGCAGGAGGGTGGCCTGCCCGAGGCCTGCCTCTGGCTCTATGTGTCGCCGCTCAAGGCCCTGTCCAACGACATCCGCCTCAATCTCGAAGAACCCCTGGCCGGCATCGGCGCGGCGCTGGAGGCGCGGGGGTTGTCGCCGCTGGCCTTGCGCACGGCGGTACGCACCGGCGATACCCCGCAGAAGGAGCGGGCCGCCATGCGCCGGCGACCGCCGCACCTGCTGGTCACCACCCCCGAATCCCTCTATGTGCTGCTGGGTTCGGATTCCGGGCGACGGATGCTGGCCAGCGTGCGCGGCGTCATCGTCGACGAGATCCATGCCATCGCCGATGGCAAGCGCGGTAGCCACCTGACCCTTAGTCTGGCGCGTCTGGAGGCCCTCACGGGCCATCCGCTGCAGCGCATCGGCCTGTCCGCCACCCAGAAACCGCTGGCCGCCGTGGCCGCCTTTCTGGTCGGCCGCGACGCCCAGGGGCAGCCCAGGCCCTGCACCGTCATCGACATCGGCCACCAGCGCGCCCGCGACCTGGCGCTGGAGGTGCCGCCCATTCCCCTGGAGGCGCTGCTGTCCACCCAGGCCTGGGAGCTGATCTACGACCGCCTGGCCGAACTGGCCGAGGCGCACCGCACCACTCTGGTGTTCGTCAACACCCGCCGGCTGGCCGAGCGCATGGCGCGCCAGCTCTCGGATCGCCTCGGCAATGCCCAGGTCGCCGCCCACCACGGCAGCCTGGCCAGGGAGCAGCGACTGGACGCCGAGCAGCGCCTCAAGCGCGGCGAGTTGCGGTTGCTGCTGGCGACCGCTTCCCTGGAGCTGGGCATCGACATCGGCGAGGTCGACCTGGTCTGCCAGATCGGCTCGCCAGGCTCCATCGCCGCCTTCCTGCAACGGGTCGGCCGCGCCAATCACCAGGTCGGCGGGCTACCCAAGGGACGGCTGTTTCCCACTTCGCGCGACGACCTGGTGGAATGCGTGGCGCTGCTCGACTGCGTGCGCCGCGGTGAGCTGGATACCCTGCACATCCCCGTGGCGCCGCTGGACGTCCTGGCTCAGCAACTGGTGGCCGAGGTCGCCTGCCAGGAGTGGTCGGAAGCAGGCCTGCTGGCCGTACTGCGCCAGGCCGAACCCTATGCCGCGCTGAGCGAAGCCGACTACCGGGCCGTGGTGGAGATGCTCAGCCAGGGCTATACGGATCGCCGCGGTCCGCGCGCTGCCTATGTCCATCGGGACGCGGTCAACGGACTCCTGCGCGGCCGCCGCGGCGGCAAGGCGACCGCCGTGATGAGCGGCGGCACCATCCCGGAAAGCGGCGACTTCAGCGTGCTGCTCGAACCCCAGGGCCATACCGTCGGCAGCGTCAACGAGGATTTCGCCTTCGAAAGCCTGGTGGGCGATGTCTTCCAGCTGGGCAACACCGCCTACCGCATCGTCAAGATCGAAGGCAGCAAGGTGCGGGTGGAGGATGCCAAGGGTCAGCCGCCCAACATTCCCTTCTGGCACGGCGAGGCGCCGGGGCGCAGCGATGAACTGTCGGCGGGTCTGGCGCGGCTGCGCGGGGAACTCGAACCCCTGCTGCCCGGCGCCGACGAGCCGCCCGAACCGGCCATCGCCCGCATCGGCGCGGCCTATGCGCTGGCCGAGGACGCAGCGCGCCAGCTGGTGGACTATCTCGGTCGGACGCGCCAGGCGCTAGGCGCCTTGCCGACCCAGCAGACCCTGGTGATGGAAAGATTCTTCGACCAGGCCGGCGGCATGCAGCTGATCATTCATGCGCCCTTTGGCAGCCGCATCAACCGTGCCTGGGGCCTGGCCCTGCGCAAGAGATTCTGCCGCACTTTCAATGTCGAGCTGCAGGCGGCGGCGACCGAGAACGCCCTGATCCTCTCGCTGGCCACCAGCCACAGCTTCGTGCTCGATGAGGTCTGGCGCTATCTGCATCCGGCCACCGCCGAGACCGTGCTGATCCAGGCGCTGCTCGACGCCCCGCTGTTCGCGGTGCGCTGGCGCTGGAACGCCACCACGGCCCTGGCGCTGCCGCGCTTCAGCGCCGGGCGCAAGGTGGCGACCCAGGTGCAGCGCATGCGCAGCGAAGACCTCCTGGCCACGGTCTTTCCCGATCAGGCGGCCTGCCTGGAAAATCTCGCCGGCGAGCGCCAGGTGCCGGAGCACCCGCTGGTCCGCCAGACCCTCGATGATTGCCTGCACGAATCCCTCGACAGCCGCGGTTGGCTGGCCCTGCTGGGACGCATCACGGCGGGCCAACTGACCCTGCTGACCCGCGACCTGCCCGGACCTTCGCCGCTGGCCGCCGAGGTGCTCACGGCCAAGCCCTATGCCTATCTGGACGACGCGCCCGTCGAGGAGCGGCGGACCCTGGCGGTGCAGAATCGCCGCTTCGGCGGTGCCGATCCCGACGAACTGGGCGCCCTGGATCCGGCGGCCATCGCCCTGGTGCGGGAGGAAGCCTGGCCGCGGCTGGAAAGCGCCGACGACCTGCACGAAGCTCTGCTGGGCATCGGCTTTCTCACCGAGGCCGAAGTCGCACCGCGGCAGACCCAGGCGCGCCAGCTGGTCAAGGCCGGGCGGGCAGGGCGGCTGCGGCTGCCGGCGGCGACCCTGTGGATCGCGGCCGAGCGACTGCCATTGTTCCAGGCGCTGTTTCCCGGCGTCGCCACCGAGCCGGCGCTCGAGGCGCCGCCGGGTTTCGCAGCGCCCGCGGATGCCGAGGCGGCCTTGGTGGAGCTGCTGCGCGCGCGCCTCACCGCCCTGGGTCCGGTAGACCAGGATGGACTGGCCGCCAGTCTCGGGTTGCCGTCGGCCCAGCTCACACCGGCGCTGCTGGCCCTGCAGGGTGAAGGCTATGTCCTGCAGGGACGCTTCACAGCGGCGGACAGCGCCGGGGAATGGTGCGAGCGCCACCTGCTGGCGCGGATCCATCGCTATACCCTGGGGCGGTTGCGCAAGGCCATTGAGCCGGTGGCCCTGGCCGATTACCTGAGATTTCTGCTGGAGCACCAGCATCTGACCGGTCCGGCGATCCTGAGAGGCAATGAGGGCCTGGAGCAGGTGATCGGCCTGCTGGAAGGCTTCGAGGTCGCCGCCGCCGGCTGGGAAGGCGAGATCCTGCCCAGTCGCCTGCCGAGCTATCAGTTCACCTACCTCGATGACCTCTGCCGCGCCGGTCGCGTGGTCTGGTTGCGCCTGCCCCAGGCGGGGCGCGGAGGCGGCGGACCGGTCAAGGGTTCGCCCATCGTCCTGCTGCCGCGCCGCCACCTGGCCGACTGGAACAGCCTGACCGAGCCCGCCGGCAGCGAAGTGCTGTCACCCAAGGCGCAACGGGTGCTGGAGGTGCTGACCCACCGCGGCGCCTCCTTTTTCGATGAATTGCTCGGCGAGGCGCGCCTGCTGCGCAGCGAGCTGGAGACGGCCCTGGGCGAGCTGGTAGGGGCCGGTGCGGTCAACGCCGACAGCTTCGCCGGCCTACGCGCCCTGCTGCAGCCGGCGGCCAAGCGTGGCAGTGGTCGCAGCGGTTCGCGCCGCGGGCGCATGGCGCTCTATGGCGGGATGGAGGATGCCGGCCGCTGGGTCGCCTTGCGGCCCGTCGAGGCGTCGGACGAGGCGCGGCTGCCGGATGCGCTGCTGGAGCGGCTGGTCGGGCTGCTGCTGCGTCGCTATGGCGTGCTCTGCTGGCAGCTGCTGCAGCGCGAAAGCGCCGTCCTGCCGCCCTGGCGCGATCTCCTGCGTGCCTGCCATCGCCTGGAAGCCCGCGGCGAAATCCGCGGCGGGCGCTTCATCGCCGGTCTGTCCGGCGAGCAATTTGCCGATCCGGCGGCCATCGCACCCCTGCGTGAGTGGCGCCAGCGTCCGGCGGAAGATCTCTGGGTGTGCGTCTCGGCGCTGGATCCGCTCAATCTGGTCGGTACCCTGCTGCCCGGGGCCAAGGTGCCTGCCGTGGCCGGCAATCGCCTGCTCTATCGCGACGGAGTGCCGATCGCCACGCGGGTGGGAACCAGGGTCGACTGGCTGGTGGAGCTGGACGCAGGAGAACAGGTGCGGGCGCGGCAGGCGCTGCAGCAACTGGGACGGGAACGGCCCCAGGTCGGCATCGGGCGCAGCCTGCTGCGGCAGTAACGACTAGAAGAAGGGGTGCGAGGCCTTGAGCATCAGGGCGCTGTCGCAGTAGGTGTTGTGGCCCGAATACACCGAGCAGTCGGCGCCTCTCAGGCTGGTGCCGCTGTAGGTCAGGTTGAACAGGGTATTCACCCACTTGCGACTCAGATTCACCGACCAGTCGTTGAAGCTGCGCACCATGCCGCCGCTGTCGAGGGTCGTGGGTACGTCCAGCACATAGTTGGTGTACTTGAGGGAGACACCGGTCTTGATCAGCGGCAGGGTCCCCAGGTCGGCATAGACCGAGGCATTGTGGCGCCCCGGGTCATTGGCGAAGGCGGCGCCCAGGCGCTTGCCATAGACGGTCATCCCGGAATACAGCTCGCGACTGGGATCGACGTTCTGGATCAGGTTGCTGTAGTTGATCACGCCCAGTTCGTAGCCATAACCTGGGGCGAAGCGGTGCTTGTAGCCGGCGTAGGTGTCCATCTCCAGCAGCGGCGCTTCCGCGGACGAGGCGTTGTTGGTCGTCCACTGGCCGAAGTACAGCCCGCTGTCGTGGGTGAGATCGAAGCCACCGCCCATGCCGGCGGAGTTCGGTGCGACCAGTCCCTGCGCCATGCTGCGTGACGGCGCCGTGCCCATCTTCAGATCGAAATCCCCTACCTCGCGCTGCATGCCCCAGCTGGCCGCCAGCACCGGACTGGCCAGCAGCCCTAAAACGAGGAAGAGAGGTAAGGATCTGGTCATGGGAGCACTCCTGCCGTGCCGGTCACGCTAACTTGAGAAAGGATGTGATGGGGATAACAACAAGCAGGGAGAACATCGAGGTGCGAACACCCTGATGACATCGTTGTTATTGGATGAGAAACCGCGGCTAACCCGTTATCGTCCCTCGATGATAACCAACGAAGAGGGCATTTTTTCGCCATTCGTCAGTTTTCAGATCGAGAATTGAACTCGTCGTTAGGCTCCAGACCGTCGAATTTGATATGGGTTCCGATAACAATCGGCAACCGACTGCTCTGGGAGCGAGCATCCACGCGGCCGCTGCCGTCCAGGTAAAAGACACACTTTTTGACAAAGCGCAGCCCTGTTGCGACGAACAACCGCACGCCAGTGGATTGAATCGACAGGGAAAGGCTCAATATTGTGGAGGAGGGCAGCACGCGCTGCCCGCCATGGCTGTCCCTGACTGAGCGCTGGCTCGAGGAGTTTTCATGAACGACCGTATACAAGCTCTGATGCTGGACCTGCTCGCCCGACTCGGTCTGGTCAAGGCCATCCCGATTCCCAGTCGCGAGCGCGAGCAACTGGCTGCCCAGCGTCGTCGTCAGCAGCAGCGCCGCTGAACGCGCTGATGCGAATCCGAGCGGCGGGCACCGCCGGGTTCGCGTAGGGTCCCCGGCCGGGGACCCGGGCTTACTTCAGATTGCCGCTGAGAAACTGGCGCAGGCGTTCGCTCCGCGGACTGACCAGCACTTCGCTCGGCGGACCTTCTTCCTCCACCACCCCCTGGTGCAGGAACAGCACCTGGGAAGACACCTCGCGGGCGAAGGCCATCTCGTGGGTCACCATGAGCATGGTGCGACCTTCTTCCGCCAGGGCGCGGATCACCTTGAGCACCTCGCCGACCAGCTCCGGGTCCAGGGCCGAGGTGGGCTCGTCGAACAGCATGATCTCCGGTTCCATCGCCAGCGCACGGGCGATGGCGACCCGTTGCTGCTGACCGCCGGACAGGAAGGCGGGGTACTGTTCGGCGACTCGGGCGGGCAGGCCGACCTTGTCCAGGTACTTGCGTGCGCGGTCTTCGGCTTCCGCCTTGCTCACGCCCAGGGCCTTGCGCGGCGCCAGGGTGATGTTGTCCAGCACGCTCAGGTGACTCCAGAGGTTGAAGTGCTGGAAGACCATGGCCAGGCGGGTGCGCAGATTCTGCAGCTGGGCCGCATCGGCCACCCGGACGGCGCCGCGATCATCGGCCATGCGAACGGTCTCGCCGTCCAGGGTCATGGTCACGGCGTTGGGCTGCTCGAGGAAGTTGATGCAGCGCAGAAAGGTGCTCTTGCCCGAGCCACTGGCGCCGATCAGGCTGACCACATCGCCGGTCTTGGCCTTGAGCGACACGCCCTTGAGCACTTCATGGTCGCCGTAACGCTTGTGCAGGCCTTCGACGGTCAGTTTGTACATGGATAGGGATTCCACAGCAGAAAAGGGGTAGGGATCACGGCGAGAGCAGGTAGCCGCTGCGATAGGCCTCGGTGCCCGCCACATGGGCGATCACCATGCCGGCGGTGGCCATGCGGCGATTGGAGCGCGCATAGAGGATGCCGGCGACCGCGCTGCGCACCTCTTCGACGCGATCGCTGATCGGATCTATGACGTGCGCCAGCACTTGGCCGACCGCGATGCGCTCGCCCACCTGGGCCTTGAGCACCAGCACACCGCCCTGGGTGGTCGTTACCGGCTCCACGGCCGCCAGCGGCGTGGCGGGTTGCAGCAGCGGTGGCAGCGGGGCGGCGGTGCCGCTCAGGAAGCCCTGGTGGCGCAGGTAGTTGACGATGGCCTCGGCATCCGCCGCGGCGAGATCATCACGCACGTCCAGCTGGCCACGCAGCTCCAGGGTCACCGACAGGCTGCCCAGGGGCAGGCGCTCGCCAAAGCGCTGGTTGAGATTCCACCAGAGCAGGGTGAAGCATTCATCGAAGGACTGGCCGCCCGAATCGGTGGCGAGCAGGCTGGCTTCGGAACCGAAGTAGCGCGCCAGCGGTTCGACCTGGGGCCAGGCTTCCGGCGTGGTGTACAGGTGGGCCACGGCGTCGAAATCGCAGTGCAGGTCGAGCACCACCTCGGCGTCGCAGGCGAGGCGCTGCAGGGTCAGGCGCTGACTGTCGAGCTGGGTGGTGGCGGATTCCGCGGCCAGGGCCGTGCGGAAGACCTCGCGCACCAGGGCCTGGTTGGCGGCCACGTCATCGCCGAGGCGCTCGGCGATGACGGCCTCCACCTGGGCGGTCATGTCGCGGAAGCGGCGATTGAAGTTCTGCCCCGTCTCCAGCTCGTAGCGACCGAGGTGGACGTCGGCGACCTGCTGGTCCTGACCGATGGGGTTGGCTACCGGCACCAGCACCACTTCCGCCAGCAGTTCACCGGCGGCTTCCAGCGCCTTGAGGCGCTGCTTGAGGTGCCAGGCGGTGAGCATGCCGGGCAATTCATCGGCATGCAGCGAGGCCTGGATATAGACCTTGCGACCGCTGTCGGCGGGGCCGAAGTGGAAGCTGTGGATGCAGCGCTCGGTGCCCGGGACCGGGGCGACCAGCGGATGGGTGAGATGGCGCATGACAACTCCGGGGCCGCGCCGGGCGCGGCCGCTTGGGTCAGTGGGTCGGGCCGAGGAAGGCCAGCCAGCGGCGCTCCGCCAGGCGGAACAGGCCGATCAGGATGAAGGACACCGCCAGGTACAGCAACGCGGCCAGGCCGAAGGCCTGGAAGGTCAGGAAGGTGGCGGTGTTGGCGTCGCGGGCGATCTTGAGCAGGTCCGGCACCGTGGCGGTAAAGGCCAGGGTGGTGGAGTGCAGCATCATGATGACCTCGTTGCTGTAGAACGGCAGCGAACGGCGCAGCGCCGAGGGCAGGATCACGTGCACATAGAGGCGCCAGCCGTCCAGCCCATAGGCCTTGGCCGCCTCGACCTCGCCATGGGGCGTGTTGCGGATGGCACCGGCGAAGATCTCGGTGGTGTAGGCGCAGGTGTTCAGGGCGAAGGCCAGGATGGTGCAATTCAGGCCGTCGCGGAAGAAGCTGCCCAGCATCGGCTGGTCGCGCACGAAGCCCAGGCTGTAGATGCCGGTGTAGCAGATCAGCAGCTGCAGATAGAGCGGGGTGCCGCGAAAGACGTAGGTGTAGAAGCCGATCGGCCAGCGCAGCCAGCGGCGCTCCGAGACCCGGGCCACCGACAGCGGCACCGAGACGATGAAGCCGATCACCACCGAGGCCACCAGCAGCCAGAGGGTCATGGCCAGGCCGGTGATGTGGTAGCCGTCGGTCCACAGCAGCGGTTTCCAGTATTGCTGCAGGAGTTCGATCATCGCTTGGCCTCCCGCACGCCGACGTGATAGCGCCGTTCCAGCGCCCCGAGGATGGCGTTGGTCACGGCGGTGATGAGCAGATAGATGACGCCGGCGACGATCAGGAAGTAGAACAGCTTGAAGGTGCCCTTGCCGGCCTCCTGGGAGGCGCGGACCAGATCGGCCAGGCCGATGATGGAGACCAGCGCGGTGGCCTTGAGCAGCACCTGCCAGTTGTTGCCGATGCCGGGCAGGGCGAATCTCATCATCTGCGGAAAGGTGATCAGGGTGAAGGTCTGCCAGCGGGTCAGGCCGTAGGCCAGGGCCGCTTCGCCCTGGCCGCGCGGCACGGCGAGGATGGCGCCGCGAAAGGTCTCGGTGAAATAGGCGCCATAGATGAAGCCGAGGGTGGCGATACCGGCGGCCATGGGATCGATGTCGATGTAGTCCCAGCCCATGTAGTCGGTGAGGGCGCCCAGCCAGTTCTGCAGGCTGTAGAAGATCAGCAGCATCAGCACCAGATCGGGCACGCCCCGGATCAGGGTGGTGTAGCTCTGGGCAATGAAGCGCAGGGGCGCGAGGCGCGACAGCTTGGCCGAGGCGCCGAGCAGGCCGAGGATGACCGCCACGATCAGCGCGAAGCCGGCGAGCTTGAGGGTCGTCAGGGTGCCTTCCAGGATCAGCGGGCCGTAGCCATGCAGGCTGAGCGTGCCCAGTCCGATGGACTGCAAGAAGGAGTCGAAGGAATTCTGCTGCATGCGTCTTGGGAGAATCGCCTGGTGAGGCCGCGGGCGCCACGGGCGCCAACGGTCATACGTAAAACGCCCCCGGTGGCACCGGGGGCGTCTGCCGAACCGACCTTACTTGGGATCGTAGAGGTTCAGGTCGCCGAAGTACTTCTTCTGGATCTTGTCGTAGGTGCCGTCGGCGTGGATGGCCGCGATGCCCTTGTTGACGAAGGTCTTGAACTCGTCGTTGCCCTTGCGGATACCGATGGCGGTATCGGCCGGCAGCAGCTCGTCGTGGATGGCGGTGTTGGTGTAGCCCTTGCCCTGGGGCGACTTCATGAAGCCACCTTCAGCCTGCAGCATGTCCTGCATGGCGACGTCGATACGACCGGACACCAGGTCGGCATAGACCTGATCCTGGTTCTGGTAGCTCTGGACGTTCACGCCGTTGGGCGCCAGCTTCTGCTTGGCGAAGGTTTCCTGGATGGTGCCCTGCTGCACGCCGACGGTCTTGCCCTTCAGGCTTTCCGCGGTGGCCTGCAGGTTGGCGCCTTCCTTGGTAACCATGGAGGAGGGACCCGACCACAGCAGGTCGGAGAAGTCGATCTGCTCGGCACGCGCCGGGGTCTTGGTCAGCGAGGACAGGATGCCATCGAACTTGCGCGCGCGCAGGCCGGGGATCAGGCCGTCGAAGTCACTCACCACCCACTTGCACTTCACTTCCAGCTTTTCGCAGATGGCGTTGCCCAGCTCGATGTCGAAGCCCACGAAGCTGCCATCGGCGGCCTGGGATTCGAAGGGCGGATAGGTGGTATCCACACCGAAGCGGATCTCTTTCCATTCCTTGGCCATCGCCGAACCGGCGGCCAGACACAGGGCGAGCGCAGAGAGAGTCAGCCAGCTTTTTTTCATGTCGGATCCTAGTGCGAATGTGGATGAAATCATGGCGCCAGTACGACGCCCGTGCCCTCGCGGGAGCAATAAGCTTACCAGTCGGCGAAGATCGTCCCAAATCTGTACGCGGTTGCCGCGTTGGTTACATCCTGTAGCAGCCGACCCAGCCAAGCGGCGCGCATTATGCACCGGAAAGGCGCGGCTTTCCTGCCCGGGGCGGACGAACGCACTGCTTTGGGTCTAAAAAGACACGCGTGCGCTAAAGGTGGGCAGAAAGGTAGCAGAAGACCCGATTCGATAAGACATCGTATCTGCTCGGTAGCAATAGCGGCGTGCGGCTGTGTGCAAAGGAAACGGGAGCGAGGCGAGATGACCTTTCAGGGAGAAGCTGTGGTACCAGGCGATATCCAGGTGGCGACGGTTGATCAGGCTACGGCGGTCGCCCGCGGTTTTCAGGCTTTCGTCAGCGCCCAGCATCCACAGTTGGCCGACGAGTCGGCCGATATCCCGCTCCGATTGGTCGTCGTCGAGGATTCCAAGGTCATTGCTGGCCTCTTGGGTCGCGTGTTCTGGCAGGGTCTGGAGATCGAGGTGCTCTGGGTCGAAGAGCGGCATCGTCAGCGGGGATTAGGGCGGCAGCTCTTGCAGCAGGCGGAAGTCGAAGCTCGCGCCCTGGGGGCCCAGGTGGCCTATCTTCGTACTGCCCAGGGCGCAGCCTTCTATGAACGCTGTGGGTACCAGCACTGCGGCTTTCTGCCGCGACCGCTGGGGACAGGCCTGCACAGCTACCACAAGGCATTGGGCTAGCCGGTGGCGCGAGGCCTGGGCAGGCTACTGGCGCTGATCGCCCTGGCCGCCCTCTATGGGGCGCTGCATGATCAGGTCAGCTATGGCCTGGGTCCGGATTACTTCACCTGCCTGAAATTTCCGCAATTCGGACTGCTCGACACGGCGCTGGCGCCTCATTGGCGAGCGGCCAGGGTCGGCCTGCAAGCCGGCGCGGTAGCCGGACTGCCGCTGGGCCTGGCGTTGCTCTGGCTCGCCCGCGGGCGGCCTGCCGGTGACCGCTATCTCTGGCGCGGCAGCGCGGCTGTGCTGCTCGGCGCACTGGGCTGCGCCCTGCTGGGCCTGGGCCTGGTTTGGCTCGCCCTGGAGCTGGGCAGCGTCCTGCGGGTGCCGGCCTGCGTGCAGGATCGTCGTGGTTTCCTGCTGGCGGCCTGGATGCACGATGGCAGTTACCTGGGCGCCTTGCTGGGGTTGCTGGTGTTTGCCTGGCGCAACCGACGTCGCCGCTGAAGGCGGGCGAGTCCCTGTTCGACGCCGGCCTCCAGCGCCAGAAAGAGCAGGGCGACCGCGCCGCCGAGCAGGGTGCTGCCGATCCGTTCGCGGGCGATGCTGGCCTCGGGCGCGCCGGCCAGGGCGACCATCAGTACCGTGGTGCCGGTGATGAACAGCGTCTGCAGCGAGTAGCGCCCGTCCTGCAGCAGATAGGCACCTGCCGCACACAGCAGGCAGGCGCCGGCCAGGACGACGGGGGTGTCATCGAGCCAGACCACCGCGCCTGCCAGCAGGCAACCGGCCAGGGTGCCGCCCAAGCGGCCGAGGCCGCGCCGCCAGGTGTCGCCCAGGCGCGGCTTGAGCACCAGCAGTGCGGTCATCGGCGCCCAGTAGCCGTGACCGTACTCCAGCAGGCCGGTCAGGGTCTGGCAGAGAGCGACCACGGCGGCGGCATAGAAGCCGTAGCGGCCGAGGCGAAACCTGTCCGCGAACAGCACCACGACCTCGTGGAAGTGGGCTTTCAGGGAGCCGGTGCGCAGCCGCCACTGGGAGCGGTAGAGCGCCTTTTGCACCAGGGCGAAGAGCACCAGCTGCAGCAGTCCGCCGCCCAGCACCAGGCCGCCCCGCAGCAGCGCCTGCTGCAGGTCACCGGGAAAGCCGCCGGCCACCAGCAGAGCCACCGTCCATTGCTGGGTGATCCACCAGGGACCGTTGCCAACGGCGAACAGCCAGGCACAGCAGGCGGCCCAGAGGGCACCGGCCAGGACCAGCGCCGGCAGCTGATGACCCAGCAGGGAGCCGAACACGGCGGAAAAGGCCATCCCCAGCGCCGCCACCAGCATGGGTGCCAGGGGTTCGGCGGCAAAGCTCTTGTAGGCGCCGAAGCCGACGGTATAGGCGCCGCCCAGGGCCACCACGCAGGGCAGCCAGGCCCCCGTCCAGCCGCCGGCGAGCAGGATGATCGCCAACGCCGGCAGGCAGGCCAACGCCAGGGCCCAGCGCGGTTCCCGCGGGGCCCCTATGGCGCCATCGGCGACCGGCGGCGCGGTCTGACCGGACATGGGCTAGGCCAGCAGATTCTGCAGGATGTCGAGGGTGTCGGCTTCGGCCACCGGCTTGTCGTGACGCCAGCGCAGCATGCGCGGAAAGCGCACCGCGACGCCGCTCTTGTGGCGCTTGGACAGGGCGATGCCCTCGAAGCCCAGTTCGAACACCAGGGTCGGCTCGACGCTGCGCACCGGGCCGAACTTCTCCACCGTGGTGCGCCGGACGATGGCGTCCACCTTGCGCATCTCATCGTCGGTCAGACCCGAGTAGGCCTTGGCGAAGGGCACCAGGGTGCGTTCGCTACTCTCCGGCGGACCGTCCCAGACGGCGAAGGTGTAGTCGGAATAGAGACTGGCGCGCCGCCCGTGGCCGCGCTGGGCATAGATGAGCACCGCATCCACCGAGAAGGGATCGACCTTCCACTTCCACCAGGTGCCCATGTCCTTGGTGCGACCGACGCCATAGAGCGAATCCTGGGCCTTGAGCATCATGCCTTCGACGCCCAGGGTGCGGGAGGCCTCGCGCTGGCGGGCGAGATCCTGCCAGTCGCGCCCGTGCAGCAGCGGCGAGGGTCTCAGCAACGGGCTGGCGCAACGGGCCACCACCCGCTCCAGCTCGGCGCGGCGCTGGCGTTGCGGCTGGCTGCGCAGGTCGTGGCCCTGCCATTCCAGCAGGTCGTAGGCGAGCAGGATGACCGGCACGTCTTCGAGAATCTTCTTGCCCAGGGTCTTGCGGCCGATGCGTTGCTGCAGCAGGGCGAAGGGTTGCACGCCGAAGGGGATGGGCGCGGCCGGATCGCGGCCATCCTGCTGCTCGTTCACCTCTTCGCTGCTGAGCAGGGTGTCGGGCGCGGCGTCTTCCTTCCAGACCACGATCTCGCCGTCGATCACGGTGCCATCGGGCAGCGCTTCCGCGAGGGGATGCAATTCCGGAAAGCGATCGGTGACCAGGTCTTCGCCCCGCGACCAGATCCACAGCCGACCGTCGCGCTTGACCAGCTGGGCGCGGATGCCATCCCACTTCCATTCCACCTGCCAGTCCTCGGCCGGCCCCAGTTGCGCCTCGAACTGCTCCACCGGCAGTTGCAGGGCGTGGGCGAGAAAGAAGGGATAGGGCTGGCCGCCGCGCTGGGCGTGCTCGTCCGGACTTTCCGGGGCGACCAGGCGGGCATAGCCCTCGGCGGTGGGACGGTGGGAGAGATCGGTATAGCCCACCAGGCGCTGGGCGACGCGCTTGGGATCCAGATCCGCCAAGGTGGCAAGGGCGCGGGTCACCAACAGCTTGGAGACACCGACGCGGAATTCGCCGGTGATCAGCTTGATGCAGACCATCAGGCTCTGGCGATCCAGCTGGCCCCAGAGCGGCGGCAGGCGCTCGGCCAGCTCTTCCGGTGGCAGGCCGCGCAGGGGCAGCAGGTACTCCTCCAGCCAGAAGGCCAGGCCCTCGGCATTGGCGGCATCGGCGGTGGGAATCAGCAGGGCCATGGTCTCCGCCAGGTCACCCACCGCCTGGTAGCTCTCCTCGAACAGCCACTCGGGCAGGCCGGAGAGGGCCATGGTCAATTCGCGCAGCTGCCGGGTCGGCACCAGCCGACGAGGGCGGCCGCCGGCGAGGAAATACACCGCCCAGGCGGCATCCGCGGCCGGGGCGCTGCCGAAGTAGTCCACCAGGGCCGCGAGCTTGGCATTGCTGGAGGTGGTGGCGTCGAGACGCCCGTAGAGTTCGGCGAAGGCCTTCATGCCTGGGCCTCCGCGGCGACGGGGGTGTCATCCTCCTCACCGTATTCGGTGGTGAAGCCCTGGGCGTCCAGCCCCTGGTCGCGCAGGTAGCGCACCAGGGTGGCGACCGAGCCATGGGTGACCATCACCCGCTCGGCGCCGGTCTGCTCGATGGCCCACAGCAGGCCCGGCCAGTCGGCGTGGTCGGAGAGCACGAAGCCGCGATCCACGCCGCGCCGGCGGCGGGTGCCGCGCAGCATCATCCAGCCGCTGGCGAAGGCGTCGCTGTGTTCGCCGAAGCGGCGGATCCAGGTACTGCCCCCGGCCGAGGGCGGGGCGATGATCAGCGCCTGACGCAACGCGGGATCGCTCTTCTTGAAGTCGCCGGCGTAGTGGGTCTCGGGAATGCGGATGCCGGCCTCGCGATAGACCCGGTTGAGCGGCTCCACCGCGCCATGGGCCAGGATGGGGCCGATCTCCGGATCGAGGCCGTGCAGCAGGCGTTGCGCCTTGCCGAAGGCATAGCTGTAGAGGACGCTGGCCAGCCCCTGGGCCTGGTTGGCGCGCCACCACTGGTTGACCTCGGCGAAGATCTCGGCCTGGGGTCGCCAGCGATAGATCGGCAGGCCAAAGGTGGATTCGGTGATGAAGGTATGGCAGCGCACCGGCTCGAAAGGGGTGCAGGTGCCATCGGGTTCGACCTTGTAGTCGCCCGAGGCGACCCAGACCTCGCCGCGGTATTCCAGGCGTACCTGGGCCGACCCCAGCACATGGCCGGCCGGATGGAAGCTCAGCCTGACCCCGTGGTGGTCGATGACCTCGCCGTACTCTAGGGTCTGGAGGTTGATGTCGGCACCGAGCCGGGCGCGCAGGATGCCGGCACTGGCCGAGGTGGCGAGATAGTGACCGTTGCCTACCCGGGCATGGTCGCCGTGGCCATGGGTGATGACCGAACGTTCCACCGGATGCCAGGGATCGATGTAGAAGTCGCCGGGCGGGCAGTAGAGGCCGTCCGGGCGAGCGATGACGAGGTCCATGGGCGCCGCTCTGCTGGGGGATTACCCATAGGAACGGCGGCTGGGCTCCGGAGTTCGCCGCTCAGGCCTGGGCGGCGAAGCTCAGGGCCTGTTGCAGGGCGGCCTGGCCGACCACCTCGCCGATCACCAGGATCGCCGGGCTGCGCAGCTGGAAGAGGGCGGCGTCCACCTGCAGATCCTGCAGGGTCGAGCGGCGCTCGCGCTGGCTGGGCAGGGAGGCGTTCTCGATCATGGCCACCGGGGTGGTCAGGGCCAGACCGCCGTCCAGCAGGCCCTGCTGGATCTCGGCCAGGCGCGCCACGCCCATGTAGACCACCAGGGTGGTGCCGGTGGCGGCCAGGGCCGGCCAATTGGGCGCGCTGTCGTCTTGGGTATGGGCGGTGACCAGGGTCACGCCCCGGGCCACGCCTCTCAGGGTTAGGGAGATGCCGCAGGCGGTGGCGCCGGCCAGGCCGGCGGTGATGCCGTTGACGATCTCGCTGGTGACGCCACGGGCGGCCAGCCATTCGGCTTCCTCGCCGGCGCGACCGAAGATGCAGGGATCGCCGCCCTTGAGCCGGGCCACGCAACGGCCCTGGCGGGCATAGCGCAGCATCAGTCGATGGATGAAGGCCTGGGGCGTGGAGCGGCAACCGCCGCGCTTGCCGACGCGGATCACCCGGGCGTTCGGGCAGTGTTCGAGCACCGCCGGATTGACCAGATCATCGATCATCACCACCTCGGCCTCGGCCAGGGCGCGCACGGCCTTGAGGGTCAGCAATTCGGGATCGCCGGGGCCGGCACCGATCAACCAGACTTTCCCGCTCATGTAGTGACCTCTCGTATCCAGGGTGGCGACTGTAACGCAAAAAAAAGGCGTCCCGCTGCAAGCAGCTGGGACGCCTTTGTCCGGAGGGTCTTTCCTCGCCGTTGAAGAAAGACCTATGTTGTCTGAGGATTTGCAGGCTTCGTGCCAGTTGCCCCTGCGAGACAAACCCTGGGTTTGCGCGCGCGGGAGACCGTAAAATCGCCCCGTTTCGAGGCGTGTTGCCTCGAAACGGGGCGAATGGTCAGGCTACGGCACCGGGGTGGCTGTGCTTCTCGTAGAGGAAGCTCAGCACCGCGTGGCGATAGCCGTTGTAGCGGGGATCGTCGACCAGGGTGATGCGATCGCGCGGCCGCGGCAGGTCGATGGTGAGGATCTCGCCGATGGTGGCCGCCGGTCCGTTGGTCATCATGACGATGCGATCCGAGAGCAGCACCGCCTCGTCCACGTCGTGGGTGATCATCATCACGGTGTTGCGCAATTCGCTCTGGATGCGCATCACCTCATCCTGCAGATGCGCCCGGGTGAGGGCGTCCAGGGCGCCGAAGGGCTCGTCCAGCAAGAGCACCTTGGGCTCCATGGCCAGGGCGCGGGCGATACCGACCCGCTGCTTCATGCCACCGGAAATCTCGCTGGGTCTTTTGTGCAGGGCATGGCTCATGTTGACCATTTCCAGGTTGTGCAGCGTCCAGGCATGGCGCTCGGCCTTGCTCTTGGCGCCCCGGAACACCTTGTCAACCGCCAGGGCGACGTTCTCGTAGACCGTCAGCCAAGGCAGCAGTGAGTGGTTCTGGAACACCAGGCTGCGCTCCGGACCAGGACCGCGGACCTCGCGGTTCTCCAGCAGGATGGAGCCGGAAGTGGGTTCGATCAGGCCGGCGACGATGTTGAGCACCGTCGACTTGCCGCAGCCGGAGTGGCCGATGATGGAGATGTACTCGCCGCGTTCGATCTTGAGGTTGACGTCGCGCAGCACCGTGGAGGTCAGGCCGTTGCGGGTGAAGCTCTTGTCGACGTGCTCGATGCTCAGGTAGGGCTGGGCCATGGTGGGAGTCCTCTAGTTCGCGGTGCCGCGGGTGACCAGCCGGCCGATGAGGGCCACCAGCCGGTCGAGCAGGAAGCCGATGACGCCGACGTAGACCAGCGCCAGGATGATGTCGCTGATGCGCGAGGCGTTCCAGGCATCCCAGATGAAGAAGCCGATGCCCACGCCACCGATCAGCATCTCGGCGGCGATGATGGCCAGCCACGACAGGCCCACGCCGATGCGCAGGCCGGAGAAGATGTAGGGCGCGGCGGCCGGCAGCATGATCTTCTGGAAGTATTCCCAGCCATTCAGGCGCAGGACGCGCGCCACGTTGCGGTAGTCCTCGGGGATGTTGCGGATGCCTACCGAGGTATTGATGATGATCGGCCAGATGGCGGTGATGAAGATGACGAACAGCGCCGAGGGGTGGCTGTCCTTGAAGCCGGCCAGGGACAGCGGCAGCCAGGCCAGCGGTGGCACGGTGCGCAGGACCTGGAACAGTGGATCGAGGCCGCGCATGGCCCAGGCCGACTGGCCCACCAGCACGCCCAGGGCGATACCCACCACGGCGGCCATCAGGTAGCCGTAGGCGACGCGTTCGAGGCTGGCCAGCAGTTGCCAGGCCATGCCCACGTCATTGCCGCCGTTGTCGTAGAAGGGCTGGGTGATCAGCTCCCAGGTGTCGTTGACCACCTGGCTCGGCGGCGGCAGGGCCGCGCCGGGGCGACTGCACAGCAGTTGCCAGACGATCAGCAGCAGGGCGCCCACCACCAGCGGTGGCAGGCCATTGCGCAGCACCTGCTGGCCGAAGCGACGCAGACGGGTTTGCGGACGAAAGGTCGCGAGGGCCTTGGGCGGCCGGGTGTGGGCGTTCATCGGCGGCACTCCTTGAGGGATGGTGGACGTCAGGCCTTGAGCGTCAGGCTGGCGAGATAGGCTTTGGGGTCGGCGGGGTCGAACACCTTGCCGTCGAAGAAGCTTTCCTTGCCGCGCGAGTTGCCGGCGGGGATGTCGCCGGCCGGGACGCCGATGGCCGCCGCCGCTTCGCGCCAGAGATCGGCGCGGTTGACCTTGGCGATCAGGCCCTGGGCATCCAGGTCGCCGGGTAGATAGCCCCAGCGCTGGTTCTCGGTGATGAACCAGAGGTCGTGGCTCTGGTAGGGGAAGGAGGCATGCTCGTTCCAGAACTTCATCAGGTGCGGACTGTTCTGCACCACCCGGCCCGTGCCGTAGTCGAAGGTGCCCTGCAGGCGGCCGACCACGTCCTCGGCGGGCGCGCCGATCCAGCGCCGCTTGGCGCAGATCTCGGCGACCTTCGGCTTGTTCGCCGCCACGTCGCAGTATTGCTGGGCCTCCAGTACCGCCTTGAGCAGCGCCACGGTGGCCTTGGGATTGGCCTGGACATAGTCGCCGCGCAGGGCCAGGGCCTTCTCGGGGTGATTGGCCCAGAGCTCGCCGGTGGTCAGGGCGCTGTAGCCGATGTTCTGCTTGATCAGCTGGGCGTTCCAGGGCTCGCCGACGCAGAAGGTGTCCATGTTGCCGACCTTCATGTTGGCGACCATCTGCGCCGGGGGCACCACCAGGGTGGTGATGTCCTTGTTCGGGTCGATACCATTGGCCGCCAGCCAGTAGCGAATCCACAGATCATGGGTGCCGCCTGGGAAGGTCATGGCGGCCGAGGTCTTCTTGCCAGCGGCCTGGCGCGCGGCCAGGGCGGTCTTGAAGCCGCTGGCGTCTAGGCCGACCTTTTGCTCCTTGTAGTCGTTTGACAGGGAGATGCCTTGGCCGTCGACGTTCAGCCGTGCCAGCAGCGCCATGGGCAGCGGCTGGCCGTTGGGGGTGATCTTGCCGGAGGCCAGGTGATAGACCATGGGGGTGAGGATGTGGGCGCCGTCGATGCCATTGGCCGCCGAGCCCAGCACCAGGTTGTCGCGGGTGGTGCCCCAGGAGGATTGCTTGAGCACCTCCACCTCGGTCATGCCGTGCTTGGCGAACAGCCCCAGTTCGTCGGCGACGAACAGCGGCGCGGCATCGGTGAGGGCGATGAAGCCCAGTTTGGCCTTGGTCGTCTCCACGGCATCGCTGCCGGAGGCCCAGGCGGCGGACCTCAGCCCGGGTGGCAGCAGCGTGAGCGCGGCGCCAGCGCCCAGTACGCCGAGCGACTGCTTGAGGAAACTGCGGCGGGGGAGTCCGCGACCGGCCTGGTCATCGTTACGCGAGCTGTCGTCCATCGTCCTTCCTTATTTCGCGGGCACAAAAAAAGGCATCCACTCTCGGCAGGCTTGGGCTGCGAGCGTGGACACCTTCGTCCGGGGATTGCTGTGGGAGCGCATGGCGCTCGCCAGGACTTTTGCAGGGACTGTGCCAAGCCCGGAATCCCGGGCGATCCAGGCCTTTTGCGGTTCCTGGGCGCACAGTCAGGGGGCGTTCCGCTGGCGCGGTGCGCCCTGGCGGCGCATGGAGGGTGCCGAACGGGCCCGGGCAGCACGATGGCCAACACTGATCGATGAATAGTGCCGACCTAGGGCTCCTGGCCGAGTAGCTGCCGGACCAGTTCGGGCAATGGTCGGCCGCTGCGCATCGCCAGCCGCTGCAGATGCTGGTGGGCGTCCGCCTCCGGCAGTTGCAGTTGCTGCATGAGCTGCTGCTTGGCGCGCTCCAGCAGCTTGCGCTCGACCAGGGAGCGGCGGGTTTCCTGCAGCTCCGCCTCCACCTCGTGCAGGCGTCGGGTCTGCTCGTGCAGCAATTCGAGGATGCCGGGCTGACCTTCGCCTGGCCGGGCTTCACCCAGCGGATTGGCGGTCAGGCTGAACAGCCGCGGCGTGCTCGGCTCGCGGTCGAGCTCGGCCAGGCGGCGGGACAGCTTGCGATGGCTGTCCAGGTCCGCCTGGGCCTGGGCGATGCTCTTCGCACAGCGCGCGCGGAGTTCCAGGACCAGGTGCTGGGCGACCCCCTGCATGGCGTCCAGGCGGCGGGTATTGAGTTCGAACCAGAGTTCGGCCAGCGCCGGCTCCACCTGGGCACTCGCCGAGGTGCGCTGGGCGACGCCGCGCAGCCGTTCGATCTGCGGCCGCGAGGCGCACTCCTGCACGCCGTGCCAGAGGACCAGGGCCTGGGGATCGGCATGATCGAGGAAACCGGCGAAGCAACGGGCCTGGCCACTGTCCAGGTCGTCGAGACGGGCCAGCAGCACGGCATCGAAATGACCCTGGGCGAAGCCGACCACGCCGGTCGCCCGGGCCTGGCCCGCCAGTTCCTTGCCCTGCATGAAGTTGAACAGCGCCACCAGGGCCCGGCTGAGACCCGGGTCGCTCGCCGTGTCGGCCGCCTCGAAGATGACCGCCAGCAAGCCGCCGATCAGGTGCGAGAAGGCCGCGGTGGCCTCTTCCATCCCCAGGCGCCGGTCGAGCACGCCGCGCCTCAGACCCGGCAGGCCATCGAGCAGGTGCAGGACACAGGCGATGCGGTTGAGCAGGCGCGGGCGATCCTGGGCCAGGCTGGCGTCGAAGGTGTCCAGGCCTTCGCGCAGACGCGTCTCGCTGCAGCGCGTCGTCGCCGAATGCCGTTCCAGGGCGCTGCGATAGCGATCGCTGCCCGTCCCCAGCAGGATATTGCTGAAGCCGCGCTCGCGCTGCAGGTCATGTACCAGCGCGCTGGCGCCCTCCACCAGTTCGCAGGTCAGGGCAAGACCCTCCAGTTGCTGCAGTTCGCAACGGCGGGCCGCCAGCATGAAACGCAGGGCAGGGGGCATCTGGCGATCGGACATGGGGCGAGACTCGAGCAGGAGGCTGGCCACTGGCCTGCAAAAGCTGCTCCAGACCGGGACGCCTCAGTGGCGATAGAGCCACAACAGCCCGAGCACCAGGTTGGCTAGAAGCGACAGGGTCGCGACCACCTGCCAGGTGCGCAGCGGATCGCGGTGCAGCAGCGGCAGGGCGCGGACTGCCGGTTGCCGCTCACCCTGCTCCAGCAGCAGCAGGGCTTCTTCCGCGGTTTCGAAGCGCTCGGCGGGGTTGACCGCCACGGCCCGCTGCAGCCAGTCGTCGAGCCAGGCCGGTACATCCGGACGCCGGCGCAGGGCGCTGGCCGGCGTGCCGAAGCGTGGGCGCTGGAAGGGCTCCACCTCGCCGTAGGGATAAGCACCGGTCAGCAGCTGATAGAGGGTCACCCCGGCCGCATAGAGATCCTGGGCGGGACTCGGTTCGGCACCTTCGAAGGATTCCGGCGCCCGGTAGCTGGGGGTGCCCGGGCTGTCCTGCAGATCCTGGGACAGTTGCGGACAGTAGGCCAGGCCGAAGTCCAGCAGGCGCAGTTCACCATCCTGGCCACGGTGCAGATTGTCCGGCTTGATGTCGCGGTGAAGGATGTTGCGTCTGTGCAACTGGCCGAGCGCACGCAACAGGCGCGAGGCGACGTCCAGCCAGTCGGCCAGGGCTAGGGGCCCGTCGCTGGTCAGCTGTTGCGCCAGGGTGCGTCCCGGATATTCGCGCTGCACGAAATAGAGGTGGGCGCGCCGTGGCAGCGGATGGACCTCGACGAAGGCGCGGCCGGCGACGCGCCGCAGGAACCACTCCTCCATGAGCAGGGCATGACCGGCCAGGGTGTCGAATTGCAGTGCCGCGGGGAGGGTCTTGAGCAGCCAGGGGCGGCCACCCTCGTCGGTGACCCGGTAGAGCAGCGATTGCCGCGACTCGGCCAGGCGCTCCACCACCGTCCAGCCCTCGAAGGCCTGGCCGGGCTTCAGGGCGGGCAGCGGCGGCCAGGTGTCGGCATTGGCCAGGGTATCGGCCAGGGAGATGTCCGGCAGGCGATCGACCCGCACCAGCAGTGCGCTGGCATTGTCCTGGCCGCCGGCATGCAGGGCGCCAGCCACCAGCGCCTGGGCGGTGGCGTCCAGATCGCTGACGCCGTCGACGAGGATGCGCCTCATGCTGTCTTCGCCCAGCGCGGCCCAGACCCCATCGCTCACCAGCAGCAGGGTTTCGCCGGCTTCCAGTTCGCCTTCGCGAAAATCCACCACCAGGTGGTTTTCCAGCCCCAGGGCGCGGGTCAGCACATGCTGCATGCCGGCCTGCTGCCAGACGTGGTCGACGGTGAGACAGGTCAGCCGTTCGCCGTGCCAGCGATAGGCGCGGCAATCGCCGACATGGGCCAGGGTGTAGCGCCGGCCGCGGATCACCAGGGCGGTGAGGGTGGTCAGCAGCGGCTGGCCATTGCCGGCGGCCTGCAGCCAGCGATTCTGCGCCAGCAGCAGCCGCTCCAGCGCCTGGGCCACCGGCCAGGTTTCCGGGGTGGAGTAATAGTCCTGGGCCAGGGCCTGAAGGGTGGCGCGCGCCGCCAGGCCACCATCCGGACAACCGCTGACGCCATCGGCGAGGGCGAACAGATGCCCCTTGGTCGCCGCCAGCGCCGCGCTGGGCTGGACACTGCGCAAGGCGTCCTGGTTTTCCTTGCGCGGACCGGTCGCAGTGGCTTCGGCGAAGGCGAGTTCTAGGGGCATGGACGGGGCGCCAGAGGAGAGAGAAGGCGAGCGATGCAAAAGCGATACCCGCTCGACCGACGCCCCTGGTCCGTCACCAGATTTCCACGCGCTGCTCGTCCGGCCGGACCATGGCATCGCCTGCCTTGCAGCTGAAGGCCTGGGCGAAGGCTGGCATGTTGGATGGCGCGCCGATGGCACGGAATCTCATGGGCGCATGGGGATCGGTGTTGAGGAACAGGCGCGCCTGCTCTTCACGGATCGAGCCCCGCCAGACCCGCGCCCAGTTGAGGAAGAAGCGCTGGTCCTGGGTATAGCCGTCGATCTTCCGGGCAGCCTCTTCCGGCTTCTTCGCCAGGGCCAGTTGCAGGGCGTCATAGGCGGCATTGATGCCGCCGAGGTCGCCGATATTCTCGCCCAGGGTGAGCTTGCCGTTGACGTGCAGCTCCGGATGGTCCGGCAGCGGTTGATAACCGTCGAATTGCTGCACCAGCTTGCCGGTGCGGGCCTCGAAGGCCTTGCGGTCGGCCGGGGTCCACCAGTCGACCTGGTTGCCGGCACCGTCGAATTTGCTGCCCTGGTCGTCGAAGCCATGGCTGGCCTCGTGGCCGATCACCGCGCCGATGCCGCCGTAGTTGATGGCGTCGTCGCCGTCCGGATAGAAGAAGGGCGGCTGCAGGATGGCCGCGGGGAAGTTGATGGTGTTGTCGGTGGGGCTGTAGTAGGCGTTGACCGTCTGCGGATACATGCCCCATTCCTTGCGGTCGGTGGGCTTGCCGATCTTGTCCAGGTCATGCCGGTAGTTGAAGCGCGAGGCGGCTTCCAGGTTGGCATAGAATCCCTGGGGCTGGAGGGTCAGGCCGCTCCAGTCACGCCAGCGTTCTGGATAGCCGATCTTGGGTAGGAAGCTGTCCCACTTGGCCAGCGCCTTCTGCTTGGTCTCAGGGCTCATCCAGTCGAGCTGCTCGATGCGCGCCTTGAGCGCCAGCATCACGTTGTCCACCAGTTCCTGGGCGCGGGCCTTGGCCTGGGGCGAGAAATGCTCCTGCACATAGAGCTGGCCGAGACCTTCGCCCATGGCGCCGTTGACCGCGCGCAGCACCCGCTTCCAGCGCTCGCTCTGCTGCTGCTGGCCGCTCAGGGTCTTCTGGTTGAACTCGAAGCTCTCCTGCTGGAAGGGTCGGGACAGCAGCGGCGCGGCGTCGTCGATCACATGGGCACGCAGATAGGCCTGCCACTGCTCGACGGGGGTCTCCGCCAGCATCCGGTCGAATTCGGCGAAGAAGCCCGGCTGGGACAGCGAAAAGCCCTGCTGGCCGGTGACGCCCTGGCTGGCGAAAAAGGCCTGCCAGTCGAAGTGCGGCGTCACCTGGTTGGCCTCGGCGAAGCTCAGGTAGTGATACTGGTTTTCCGGATTGCGCAGCTCCACCGGCTTGACCGAGGCGCGCGCCAGGCGACTTTCGAAGGCCAGCACCAGTTCGGCCTGGGCGGCGGCCCTGGCCTTGGGTACGCCGGTCAGAACCAGCAGCCGGGCGATGTGGCCCAGATAGGCCTGGCGCAGCTTGGCGTAGTCGGCTTCGGTGTAGTAGTCGGGTGTCGGCAGGCCCAGGCCGCCCTGGTAGGCATAGGCGATCTGCTGCTTGGCATTCTGGTAGTCGGCGCCGGAGCCGAAGGAGAACACCTGCATGTCGCCGCGGGCGAAGCTCTGTTGCAGGTACTTCACGACATCGGCCGTGGTGCGCAATCCATCGATGGCCGCCAGTTGCGCCTGGATCGGTCGATAGCCGGCGCGCTCGATGGCGGCCTCGTCCATGCCCGAGCGATATAGCCAGCCGATCTTCTGTTCCACCGAGCCCGCTGCCGCGCGATCGGCCGTGCGGGCCGCCCGCTGCAGGATGGCGTGCTGGTCGTTGAGCGATTTCTCCCCCAGGGCCATGAAGGAACCCCAGCGCGACTTGTCCGGCGGGATCGGATTGGCGGCGACCCACTTCTGGTTGACGAAGGTGTCGAGGTCGCTGCAGGCGGTGGCGGGGTCACCCAGTTCGGTGACGTCGAAGACAGGGGCGGCGAAGGCCTGGCCGCCGAGCAGCAGGCCGATGGCGAGGGTGAGAGGTTTCAACGCAGGCATGGGAGAAAGGGGTCTCCAGGAAAGGACAGGAAAAGCAGGGTAGGGCGCCGAGGGTAGCGGTCGGGGCGCGACCCTGCCAAGGGCGGGTCTCTTGCGGACCCCAGAAACGACGATCCCCGCCGAAGCGGGGATCGTGGGCGACGTCCTGGATCAGAACACCGTCAGCTGCGCCAGTTGCAGCAGCGGCTGCGGATAGACGCCGAGGACGAAGGTCGCGATGGAAATGGCGATCAGCATCACGCCACCGGCGCGCTGACCCCAGTTCATCGGCGCATCGTGGCGCTGCAGGCCCTGCTCGGTCAGGTACAGGGTGACCATCACGCGCAGGTAATAGAACAGGCCGATGGCGCTGCCCAGCACGATGGCCGCGGTCTGCCACCACATGCCCGCTTCCACGCCCACGGTGATGACGTAGAACTTGCCGATGAAACCGGCGGTGAGCGGGATGCCGGCCAGGGACAGCATCATCACCGTCAGCGCCGCGGTCAGGTACGGACGGCGCCAGAACAGGCCGCGGTACTCGAACAGGGCATCGGCGTCACGCTGGCCGTTGCTCGGGCTGGACATCAGGGTGATCACGCCGAACGCGCCCAGGCTGGTGAAGACATAGGTCACCAGGTAGACCGCCACGGCTTCCATCGACAGGCCTTCGCCCGAGGCCACTGCCACCAGCAGGTAGCCGAAGTGGGAGATGGAGGAGTAACCCAGCAGACGCTTGAGGTTGCTCTGCATCAGCGCCAGCAGGTTGCCCACCAGCATGGAGGCGATGGCGATGAAGGCGATGGCATCGTGCAGCCAGCCGTCTTCGGTGGCCATGGGCATGGTCTGGAACACCCGTACCAGCACGGCGAACACGGCGACCTTGCTGGCGGTGGCCAGGAAGGCGCCGACCGGCGCCGGGGCGCCCTCGTAGACGTCCGGGGTCCAGAGGTGGAAGGGCACCAGGGACAGCTTGAAGCCGAGACCGACGATCAGCATGCCCAGGCCGATTTCCATCAGCAGGCCGGTGCTGGCCGGGGCGTCCATCTGCATGCCGATGTCGGCGAAGTTGAGGCTGCCGGACTGGGCGTAGAGCAGGGCCATGCCGAACAGCAGGATGGCCGAACCGGCGGCGGACAGCACCAGGTACTTCATGCCGGCTTCCAGGGAGCGGCGATTGAAGTAGCTGTAGGCCACCAGGCCGTAGACCGGTACCGACAGCAGTTCCAGGCCGATGAACAGACCGGCGACGTTCTGCGCCGCCACCAGCACCAGACCGCCGGTGGCGGAGATCAGCAGCAGCAGGTACAGCTCTTCGCGGTTGCCCGGATAGCCTTCCATGTAGGCATGCGACAGGGTCATGCAGGCCAGGGTGGCGATCAGGATCAGCGCCATGTAGAAGCAGGTGAAGCCGTCGATGCGCAGCAGCGGGGTGACGTCGATGGCGCCGACGCCCAGGGCCGGGATGCAGGACAGCAGGGCCAGGTTGAGACCGATCACGCCCAGGGTCGGGATGATGGTGTGATCCCGCCGCCAGGCGATGCCCAGCATCACCACCACGGCGGTGAAGCCGGTGATGATGATCGGCAGGAGGGCGATGAAGTGTTCGTAGGTAAAGGTCATGGCGCTCTTACCGGGCGGAAACGAGAGAGGAGAAGGCTTCGCCGAGCCACTGCTGGACACCGGCCATGCTCGCGGCCGAGGTATCCAGCACCGGCTGCGGATAGACGCCGAGCAGCACCAGCAGCACGCCAAGCAACAGCAGCATCGACAGTTCTCGTGCGTTCAGACCCGGCAGGGCGCCTTCGGCCTTGGCCGGACCGAAGTAGGCGCGGTGGATCATGATCAGCGAGTAGACCGAGGCGAACACCAGGCCGAAGGTGGCGATGACGGTGATCATCGGCACCACCGGGAAGGCGCCCAGCAGGATCAGGAATTCGCCGACGAAGTTGCCGGTACCCGGCAGACCCAGCGAAGCCGAGGCGAAGAACAGACTCAGGGCCGGCAGGTAGGGCACCCGCGCCCAGAGCCCGCCCATCTGGCGCATGTCACGGGTGTGCATGCGCTCATAGAGCTGGCCGCAGAGGATGAACAGGCCGGCGGCGGAGAGGCCGTGGGCGATCATCTGGACCACCACGCCCTGCAGCGCCTGGGGGCTGCCGGAGTAGATGCCGATCAGCACGAAGCCCATGTGCGAGACGCTGGAGTAGGCCACCAGGCGCTTGATGTCGGTCTGGGCGAACGACAGGATGGCGCCGTAGAAGATGCCGATGATGCCCAGCCACATGGCGATCGGCGCGAATTCCGCCGAGGCGTTGGGGAACAGCGGGATGGCGAAGCGCAGCAGGCCGTAGGCGGCGGTCTTGAGCAGGATGCCGGCGAGGTCGACGGAGCCGGCGGTCGGCGCCTGGGCGTGGGCGTCCGGCAGCCAGGAGTGCACCGGCACCACCGGCAGCTTCACCGCGAAGGCGATGAAGAAACCCAGCATCAGCAGGTATTCCAGCTTGGGATCCAGTTGCAGCTGCAGCAGGTCTTCGTAGTCGAAGGTCAGGACGCCGGTCGCACCGTAGTTCACCAGCACCAGGGCGATGATCGCCACCAGCATGATCAGACCGCTGGCCTGGGTGAAGATGAAGAACTTGGTGGCGGCGGTGATGCGGCTCTTCTTGCCGTCCGCGGAGCTATGGCCCCACAGCGCGATCAGGAAGTACATCGGCACCAGCATCATTTCCCAGAAGAAGAAGAACAGGAACAGGTCCAGCGCCAGGAACACCCCCACCACGCCGCCGATGATCCACAGCAGGTTGAGGTGGAAGAAGCCGACGTGGCGCTGCACTTCGCGCCAGGAACAGGTCACCGCCAGCACACCGAGCAGGCCGGTGAGCAGGATCATCAGCAGCGACAGGCCGTCGAGACCGAAGTGCAGGCTGATGCCGAAGCGCGGAATCCAGTTCATCTGGAATTCCGCGGTCCAGGCGGTTTCGGCGCCAGGGGCCGGAGCCAGGCTGTAGTCGCCGTGGGCCCACAGCCACAGGCCGAGCACCAGCTCCAGCAGCATGGTGAACAGAGCGATCCAGCGGGGCACCAGCGGGCCGGTCTTTTCCGTGAGGAAGCAGAGCAGGCCGCCGATGAAGGGGATCAGGATTAGCCAGGGCAGAAGCATGACGTGTACTTATCCTTAGTCAGGGGGTCAGGCCAGCAGCAGCGCGCCGAGCAGCAGCACGGCGCCTCCCACGATGGAAGCCGCGTACCAGCGCAGACGGCCGTTCTCGGTGATGCTCAGTGCCAGGTTGCCACCGCGCGCCAGCATCGGGATCAGGCCGATGGCCTGGTCGATGGGATCGCGGCGCAGCAGGCGGGCCAGCAGCAGGTACGGCTTGACGAAGATCAGGTCGTACAGCCAGTCGAAGCCCCAGGCGTGATACCACCAGGTCCCGAAGAAGCGACCCGGTGCGCTCTTGGCCAGGCCGTTCACGAAGGAACGCTTGCCGAGGAAGAGCAGGGCGGCCAGCAGGATACCGGCGATGGCGATGGCCCCCGAGGTGATCTCCAGCGAGTGCTTGGCTTCGCCACCGGCATGGCCGATGGACTCCGGCAGCACGCCGGCCAGCGGCGGCACGATCATCGCGCCGACGAAGGTCGAGAGCACCAGCAGCACCGCCAGCGGCAGGTTGTGGGCGATGCCGTGGCCGGCATGGGCCTCGGTGTGCGCCTGGCCGTGGAAGGTGATGAAGATCAGGCGGAAGGTGTAGATCGAGGTCAGGAAGGCACCGGCCAGGCCTGCATAGAGCAGGTAGGTGTGGCCGCTGGCCATGGCTTCCCAGAGGATCTCGTCCTTGGAGTAGAAGCCGGCGGTAACCAGCGGCAGCGCCGCCAGGGCCGAACCACCCACCACGAAGCTGGCGTAGGCCAGGGGGATCTTCTTCCACAGGCCGCCCATCTTGAAGATGTTCTGCTCGTGGTGGCAGGCGAGGATCACCGAACCCGAGGCGAGGAACAGCAGCGCCTTGAAGAAGGCGTGGATCATCAGGTGGAAGATCGCCGGTTGCCAGGCGCCGACACCCAGGGCCAGGAACATGTAGCCGATCTGGCTCATGGTCGAATAGGCCAGGATGCGCTTGATGTCGGTCTGCACCAGGGCGGCGAAACCGGCCAGCACCAGGGTCACGGCACCGACGATGCCGACCAGGTGCAGGATCTCCGGTGCCAGCAGGAACAGGCCATGGGTCCGGGCGATCAGGTAGACGCCCGCGGTCACCATGGTCGCCGCGTGGATCAGGGCGGAGACCGGAGTGGGACCGGCCATGGCGTCCGCCAGCCAGGTCTGCAGCGGCAGCTGGGCCGACTTGCCGACGGCGCCGCCGAGCAGGGCCAGGGTGGCCAGCACGATCAGCGGATCGCCGCTGGCGAAGACGTCGGGCGCCTTCTGCAGCAGCTCCTGGATGTCCAGGGTGCCCAGGGTCATGAACAGGATGAACAGACCGAAGGCCATGAAGACGTCGCCGACACGGGTGACGATGAAGGCCTTCAGCGCCGCGTTGCCGTTGGCGCGCTCGCTGTAGTAGAAGCCGATCAGCAGATAGCTGCACAGGCCCACGCCTTCCCAACCGAAGTACAGCAGCAGCAGGTTGTCGCCGAGAACCAGCAGCAACATGCTGAAGATGAACAGGTTGGTGTAGGCGAAGAAGCGCGAGTAGCCCTCTTCACCGCGCATGTACCAAGAGGCGAACAGGTGGATCAGGAAGCCGACGCCGGTAACCACGCCGAGCATGGTCAGCGACAGGCCGTCCAGGTAGAGCGCCATGTTGGGCGCGAAGCCCTCCACGTTCATCCACTGCCAGAGGACGAGGGTCAGGTGACCGTCGGCGGGCGGCGCGACGTGGAAGTTCCAGCCGACCCAGGCGGCGACCAGCGCCGCCAGGCCCACCGAACCCACGCCGATCAGCGCGGAGAGATTCTCCGACAGCCGACCGCGGGAAAAGGCCAGCAGGAAGTAGCCGACCAGGGGAAAGGCGAAGGTGAGGGGTAGCAGGTTCATCCGTGCATCTCGCTGGCGGCATCGACGTCGAGGGTGTGGAAGCGGCGATAGAGCTGCAGCAGGATCGCCAGGCCGATACTGGCCTCGGCGGCGGCCAGGCTCAGCACCAGGATGAACATCACCTGGCCATCGGGAGCGCCCCAACGGCTACCCGCGACCACGAAGGCCAGGGCGGCGGCGTTCATCATGATTTCCAGACTCATGAGCACGAAGAGGATGTTGCGGCGGACCATCAGGCCCACCAGGCCAAGGGCGAACAGGGCGCCGGCGAGGGCCAGGCCGTGTTCCAGAGGTATGGCGTTCATTGGCTGTTCTCCAGTCCTTGGCGACTCACTCGCCGATCCCGTCTTTGACGTCGCTGCGACCCAGGTGATAGGCCGCGACCAGGGCACCCAGCAGCAGCATGGAAGCCAGTTCGACCGCCAGCAGATAGGGTCCGAACAGGCTGATGCCCACGGCCTTGGCTTCCACCGAGGTGTGGCCGATGGCGGCGCCGCCCGGGGTGCGCGACAGCACCACCAGCAGTTCCACCAGCAGCGCACCGGCGAGGATCGACGGACCGATCCAGACCTTGGGGGTCAGCCACTTGCGCTCCTGCTCGGCGACGACCGGCCCGAGGTTGAGCATCATCACCACGAAGACGAACAGCACCATGATGGCGCCGGCGTAGACGATGATCTCCAGGGCACCGGCGAAGGGTGCGCCCAGGGCGAAGAACACCATGGACACGGCCAGTAGCGAGATGATCAGGTACAGCAGCGCATGCACCGGATTGGTGTTGGTGATAACCCGGAAGGTGGCCAGGACGGCCACCCCAGCGGAGAAATAGAAGGCGAATTCCACGACAGCTCCTTAGGGCAGCAGGCTCTTCACGTTGATCGGCTCTGCCTCGCTCTGCGCGGCACCCTTGGGCTTGCCCGCGATGGCCATGCCGGCCACGCGGTAGAAGTTGTATTCCGGATACTTGCCCGGACCCGAGATCAGCAGGTCCTGCTTCTCGTACACCAGCTCCTGGCGCTTGAACTCGGACATCTCGAAATCCGGGGTCAGCTGGATGGCGGTGGTGGGGCAGGCCTCCTCGCACATGCCGCAGAAGATGCAGCGCGAGAAGTTGATGCGGAAGAACTCGGGGTACCAGCGACCGTCTTCGGCTTCGGTCTTCTGCAGCGAGATGCAGCCGACCGGGCAGGCCACGGCGCACAGGTTGCACGCCACGCAGCGCTCCTGGCCGTCGGGGTCACGGGTGAGCACGATGCGGCCGCGGTAGCGCGGCGGCAGGTACACGGGTTCCTCGGGGTATTGCAGGGTGTCGCGCTTGCGGAAGGCGTGGCCGAAGACCATCACCACGCTGCGCAACTGGGTGTAGGTGCCATGCAGGACGTGCAGGATTTCCTTGATCATGACGGATACCTCACTGGCCGATGGCCGGCGTGGCGCTATAGAGCACCACCGCGCCGGTCACCAGCAGGTTGATCAGGGTCAGGGGCAGGCAGAACTTCCAGCTGAAGGCCATTACCTGGTCGTAGCGCGGACGCGGAATGGACGCGCGCAACAGGATGAAGATCATGATGAAGAAGGCGGTCTTCAGGGCGAACCAGACAAAGGACAGCCAGGGCAGGGTATCCAGGAAGGGCCCGTGCCAGCCGCCAAAGAACAGGGTCACCAGCAGCGCCGAGATCAGCACGATGCCGATGTACTCGCCGACGAAGAACATGCCCCACTTCATGCCCGCGTATTCGATGTGGTAACCGTCGGCGAGCTCCTGCTCGGCTTCCGGCTGATCGAAGGGGTGACGGTGGGTGACGGCGATGCCGGCGATGAAGAAGGTGCAGAAGCCGAAGAACTGGGGAATGATGAACCACCAGCCCTGGTGCTGCGCCTCGACGATGTCCCTCATGTTGAAGGAGCCGGTCACCGCGACGATGCCCATCACCGACAGACCCATGAACACCTCGTAGGAGAGGGTCTGGGCCGAGGCGCGCATGGCGCCCAGCAGCGAGAACTTGTTGTTGCTCGCCCAGCCGGCGAAGAGCACCGCATAGACGTTGACGCCGGCCATGGCGAAGAAGAACAGCAGGCCGATGTTCAGGTCCGCCACGCCCCAGGTGGGGGTGATCGGGATGACCGAGAAGGCCACCAGCAGCGAGCCCATGGCGATCACCGGTGCCAGGGCGAAGATCATCTTGTCGGCGAACGGGGGCGTCCAGTCCTCCTTGAAGAACATCTTCAGCATGTCGGCGCCCAGCTGGAAGGCGCCGAAGGGACCGACCCGGTTGGGACCGTGGCGGTCCTGCCAGAGACCCAGCAGGCGCCGTTCGACGAAGCTCAGCAGCGCCCCGCAGATGACCACCGCCAGCAGGATGACGATGGCCTTGAGGACGCCGATCACCACGGCGATGAGGGTGGGGGTGAGCCAGGTCATGCCGCGGCCTCCTGCAGTCCTTCCACGGTGAGGCCGGCGAAGTCCACCGGAATCCCTTCGAAGCCGGCGGGCAGACCGACCAGGCCGGCGGACAGCTCGGGCTTGATCTGCAGCGGCAGGCGCAATTCCTGACCGGCGACCTGCAGGCGCAGCAGGGCACCTTCGTTGACGCCCAGGCGGTCGGCATCGGCCTTGGCCAGCGCCACGTAGGCGGCCGGGATGCGCTCACGCACCGGCTCGGCGCGCGAAGAGGTCTCTTCGCTCCCGAACAGGTGGTACAGCGGCACGGCCTGGAAGCCGGACGCGGTACCGCGGACGGCGGCGGCCGGGACGGCGAACCAGTTCAGGCGATCGCCCTGGGTCTCGATCAGGCGCACGCCCGGATCGCCGGCGCGCAGGTGACCACCGACCTCGTCCTGGAACTTGTTCCAGGCCTGGGGCGAGTTCCAGCCCGGGGACCAGGCGAAGGGGATCTGCTGACGCGGCTCGGCGCTGCCGGCATAGCCTTCCATGGAGAAGGCGAAGGCGGTGTCGGCGTCCTGGGGCGCGCGCGGCTCGTGCACGCTGAGGTTGGCGCGCATGGAGGTGCGGCCGCTGTAGCGGTGCGGTTCGCGGGCGAGCTTGAGGCCCTTCACCCGGAAGCTGGCGTTGGGCGCGGCGTCGCGGATGCCGTCCAGTTGCGGCGCGGCAGTGGCCACGGCGTCGGTGACATGATCCAGCTGGGTCCAGTCCACCGGACGGTTGTCCAGGGTGTTGCGCAGGGCGTGCAGCCAGCGCCAGCCTTCGCGGACCAGGCTGGAGGGATCGTAGTAGCTCGGCTCATAGACCTGGAAGAAGCGCTGGGCGCGACCTTCCTGGCTGACCAGGGTACCGTCGCCTTCGGCGAAGCTCGCCGCCGGCAGCACCAGATCGGCGCGCTGGGCGGTGGCGGTGCGCTGGTGATCCAGCACCACCAGCACCTGGGCGCGGGCCAGGGCCTGATCCACCTGCTGGGCAGGGGCGCGGCGATAGAGGTCGTTCTCCAGCACCACCAGGGCATCGGCCTGGCCGTTTTCCAGGGCCGCGAAGGCGTCTTCGACGGACTCGCCGCCATAGAGCGCCAGACCCAGGCTGTTGGCTTCGGGCACCACCAGACTCAGGGAGCCGGCCTTGCCCTTGGCGGCCAGAGCCTTGGCCAGGTTGGCGGCGGCTTCGATCAGCGCCGGTTCACCCAGGGAGGTACCGGATACCACCAGTGGACGTTCGGCCGCCAGCAGGGTCTCGGCCAGCAGACGCGCCTGCTCGGCGACTTCGTCGCTCAGGCCGTCGACGGCCGGGGCGCTGGCGTCGATGGCATGGGCCACGGCATGGCCGAAACGGGCCAGTTCCAGCGGCGAGCCATGCAGACGGGCGTTGGCGACGTCGTCCAGGCGGGTGGCGGCGACGCTGGCGATGAACAGCGGATTGCGCTCGCTCTGGCCGATATTCTGCACGGCCGCGTTGAGCCAGGGCTGGATCTTCTGCGCCGCGGCCATGGCCTCGGGCTTGCCCTTGACGGACTGCCGCAGGGACAGCGCCAGGCGGGCCGCGGTCTGGGTCAGGTCCTCGCCGAGGACGAAGACGGCGTCATGCTTTTCCATGGCGCGCAGGGTCGGGACGGGCAGGGGGCTGTCCTTGAGCACCTGCAGCACCAGGCGCACATTGGCCAGGTCACGGGCGCTCATGCCGCTGTAGAAGTTCTCGGCGCCGACCAGTTCGCGCAGGGCGTGGTTGCTTTCCAGGCTGGCACGCGGCGAGCCGATGCCTATCACCTTCTTGCCGCGAAGCAGCAGGGCGGCGCGATCCAGGGCGGCGTCGATCCCGGTTTCCAGGCTGCCATCTTTCAGCAGGGCCTGGCGCGGACGATCCTTGCGATTGACATAGCCATAGCCGAAGCGGCCACGGTCGCAGAGGAAATACTGGTTCACCGAACCGTTGAAGCGGTTCTCGATGCGGCGCAGTTCGCCATAGCGCTCGCCGGGGCTGATGTTGCAGCCCGACGAGCAGCCATGGCAGATGCTCGGGGCGAACTGCATGTCCCACTTGCGGTTGTAGCGCTCGGAGTGGGTCTTATCGGTGAACACCCCGGTGGGGCAGACCTCGGTCAGGTTGCCGGAGAATTCGCTCTCCAGGGCACCGTCCTCGACGCGGCCGAAATAGACGTTGTCGTGGGCGCCATAGACGCCCAGGTCGGTACCGCCGGCGTAATCCTTGTAGTAGCGCACGCAGCGATAGCAGGCGATGCAGCGGTTCATCTCGTGAGCGACGAACGGGCCGAGGTCCTGGTTCTGGTGGGTACGCTTGGTGAAGCGATAGCGGCGCTTGTTGTGGCCGGTCATCACCGTCATGTCCTGCAGGTGGCAGTGGCCGCCTTCTTCGCAGACCGGACAGTCGTGGGGATGGTTGGTCATCAGCCATTCGATGACCGAGCTGCGGAATTCCTTGGCTTCGGCGTCTTCGATGGAGATGTAGGTCTTGTCGCTGGACGGGGTCATGCAGGACATGACCAGGCGTCCGCGGGTGTCGTTCTCGTCGGCGAACTGCTTTACCGCGCACTGGCGGCAGGCGCCGACGCTGCCCAGCGCCGGGTGCCAGCAGAAATAGGGGATGTCGAGCCCCAGGGACAGGCAGGCTTCGAGGAGGTTGTCCGCCCCGTCGACCTCGTACGTCTTGCCGTCTACGTGGATAGTGGCCATAGGGTTTTCTTCTCACCCGCGCAGGGCGGGTCTGGCTAATGGGAAAACGTTCGCGCCGCCCTGGCGATCGCCAGAGGCAGCGCCGGCCGGAGCGGGTCCGGCCAGAAAGCGATGGAAGCGGCCCCCGCGGGGGCCGATCCTCAGGTCACGCTCGCCGAAGCAGTCGGTCGCGGCTCGCTGGGCGCCTTGCGCACACCGGCCTCGAACTCTTCGCGGAAATACTTGATGGCACTACCCAGGGGCTCGACGGCACCCGGTGCGTGGGCACAGAAGGTCTTGCCCGGGCCGAGGAAGTTGACCAGCTGCAGCAGGGTGTCCAGATCGCCCTGCTGCCCCTCGCCCTTCTCCAGGCTGCGCAGGAGCTTGACGCTCCAGGGCAGGCCGTCGCGGCAGGGGGTGCACCAGCCGCAGGATTCCCGGGCGAAGAATTCTTCCATGTTGCGCAGCAGCGAGACCATGTTGACGCTGTCGTCCACGGCCAGGGCCAGACCGGTACCCATGCGGGTGCCGACCTTGCCGATGCCGCCGGCGTACATCTGCGCCGAGAGGTGCTCGGGCAGCAGGAAGCCGGTACCGGCGCCACCGGGCTGCCAGCACTTGAGCTTGAAGCCGTCGCGCATGCCGCCGGCGTAGTCCTCGAACAGCTCCTGGGCGGTGATGCCGAAGGGCAATTCCCAGACGCCAGGGTTCTTCACCTTGCCGGAGAAGCCCATGAGCTTGGTGCCCATGTCTTCGCTGCCTTCGCGGGCCAGGCTCTTGTACCAGTCGACGCCGCCCGCGACGATGCCCGGCACGTTGCACAGGGTCTCGACGTTGTTGACGCAGGTCGGCTTGCCCCAGACGCCGACGGCGGCGGGGAAGGGCGGCTTGGAGCGCGGGTTGGCGCGGCGGCCTTCCAGGGAGTTGATCAGCGCGGTCTCTTCGCCACAGATGTAGCGACCGGCGCCGGTGTGGACGAACAGCTCGAAGTCGAAGCCGCTACCGAGGATGTTCTTGCCCAGCAGGCCGGCCGCCTTGGCTTCTTCCACCGCGCGCCGCAGGTTGGCGGCAGCGTCGACGTATTCGCCGCGCAGGAAGATGTAGCCGCGATAGGCCTTGAGCGCCCGGGCACTGATCAGCATGCCTTCCACCAGCAGGTGCGGCAGCTGCTCCATGAGCAGGCGGTCCTTCCAGGTGTTGGGTTCCATCTCGTCCGCGTTGCACAGCAGGTAGCGGATATCGAGGGATTCGTCCTTGGGCATCAGGCCCCACTTCACGCCGGTGGGGAAACCCGCGCCGCCGCGGCCCTTGAGGCCGGAGTCCTTGACTTCCTGGACGATGGCATCGGGGGCCAGCTCGGTCAGCGCCTTGCGCGCCGCGGCATAGCCGTCCTTCGCCTGGTATTCCTCCAGCCAGACCGGAGCGCCGTCTTCACGCAGGCGCCAGGTCAGGGGGTGGGTCTCGGGGGTACGGGCGATGCTGTTGGCAGGCCCGAAGGAGGTCAGTCTCATGCGTATCCCTCCAGCAGTTTGGCCACGCCCGCGGGTTGGACATCGCCATGGGTGTCGTCGTCGATCATCAGCGCCGGGGCCTTGTCGCAATTGCCCAGGCAGCAGACCGGCAGCAGGGTGAAGCGGCTGTCGGCGGTGGTCTGGCCCAGGCCGATGCCCAGCTGGCGCTGGATCTCGCCGACCACGGATTCGTGGCCGCCGATGTAGCAGGTCATGCTGTCGCACACCCGGATGATGTGGCGGCCGACCGGTACGCGAAAGATCTGGCTATAGAAGGTGGCCACGCCCTCGACGTCGCTGGCGGGAATGCCCAGCACTTCGCCGATGGCGTAGATGGCGCCGTCCGGCACCCAGCCACGTTCCTTCTGGACGATCTTGAGGGCCTCGATGGACGCCGCGCGCGGGTCCTCGTAGTGGTGCATCTCGTGCTCGATGGCCGAGCGCTCGGTTTCGCTCAGGACGAAACGGTCGGTTTGGATCAGGGTTTCGGTGCTCATGCTCAGCGGTCCACGTCGGCCATGACGAAGTCGATACTGCCCAGGTAGGCAATCAGGTCGGACACCATGCTGCCGCGGATCACGGCCGGGATCTGCTGCAGGTGCGGGAAGCTCGGCGTCCGGATGCGGGTGCGGTAGCTCATGGTGCTGCCATCGCTCGTCAGGTAGTAGCTGTTGGCGCCCTTGGTCGCCTCGATCATCTGGAAGGCTTCGCCGGCCGGCATCACCGGACCCCAGGACACTTGCAGGAAGTGGGTGATCAGGGTCTCGATGTGCTGCAGGGTGCGCTCCTTGGGCGGCGGCGTGGTCAGCGGGTGATCCGCCTTGTACGGGCCCTCGGGCATGTGCTGCAGGCACTGCTCGATGATGCGCAGGCTCTGGCGCATCTCCTCGACGCGCAGCATGCCGCGGTCGTAGCAGTCGCCGTTGTGGGCGATGGGCACTTCGAATTCGAAGTTCTCGTAACCGGAGTAGGGGCGGGCCTTGCGCAGGTCGAAGTCCAGACCGGTCGCGCGCAGGTTGGGACCGGTGACGCCCCACTCGAGGGCTTCCTTGGTGTTGTAGACGGCGACGTTCTTGGTCCGGCCGATGAGGATGCTGTTCTTCATCGCGGCCTTTTCGTACTCGTCCAGACGCTTGGGCATCCAATCGAGGAATTCGCGGACCAGCTTGTCCCAGCCACGTGGCAGGTCATGGGCGACGCCGCCGATGCGGAACCAGGCGGGGTGCATGCGGAAGCCGGTGATGGCTTCGATCACCTTGTAGGCGCGCTGACGGTCGGTGAAGGTAAAGAACACCGGGGTCATGGCACCGACGTCCTGGATATAGGTACCCAGGTACAGCAGGTGACTGTTGATGCGGAAGAACTCGGCCATCATCACGCGGATGAAGTCGACCCGCGACGGCACCTTGATGCCGGCGAGCTTTTCCACCGAGAGGACGTAGGGCAGGTTGTTCATCACCCCACCCAGGTAGTCGATCCGGTCGGTGTAGGGGATGTAGCTGTGCCAGGACTGGCGCTCGGCCATCTTCTCGGCGCCGCGGTGGTGGTAGCCGATCTCCGGCACGCAGTCGACGATCTCTTCGCCGTCCAACTGCAGGATGATGCGGAAGGCACCGTGGGCGGAGGGGTGGTTCGGACCCAGGTTGAGGAACATGAAGTCGGAATTCTCCGCATGCTCCTTCATGCCCCATTCCTCGGGCTTGAATCTCAGGGTTTCCTGTTCGAGGTCCTGCTTGGCGGCATTCAGCGCATAGGGATCGAACTCGGTCGCGCGCGCCGGATAGTCCTTGCGCAGCGGATGACCCTGCCAGTTGTCGGCCATCAGCATGCGCTTGGGCAGCGGGTGTCCGTCGAAGTGGATGCCGTACATGTCCAGCACTTCCCGCTCGTACCAGTTGGCGTTGGGGAAGATGCCGGTGGCGGTGGGCAGGCGCAGGTCGTTGGCGGACAGGGCCACCTTGAGCATCACATCGCTGTTACGGTCTATGGACAGCAGGTGGTAGAAAACGGTGAAGTCCGCGTTGGGCAAGCCGCGGCGGTGGGTCCGCAGCCGCTCGTCCACGCCATGCAGGTCATAGAGCATGACGTAGGGGCGGGGCAGATTGCGCAGGAAGCGCAGTACTTCGATGATTCGTTCGCGTGCCACCCAGATCACCGGCATGCCGGTACGGGTGTCTTGCAGGGTCAGGGCGTCGGCGCCGAATTGGCCCTGGAGTTCGCCAACCACCGACGCTTCGCCGGCAGGGGCGAGCGCAGAGGCGGACAGAGCGGTGTCTGCGGTCATGATGTTCCGTCGCTAATCGATCGTCGTCAGCGTGCAGGTCCCGAAGGGGACTTACACTTCGTCTGGGCTGCGCAGGTTGGTGACCTGGATGCGGCGCTCGCGGTTCTGCTCGCGCTGCGAAGGCATCTCGGCGCGGTAGATACCCTGGTCGCCCACCACCCAGGAAAGGGGGCGGCGTTCTTCACCGATGGAGTCCTGCAGGAGCATCAGGCCCTGGAGGAAGGCTTCGGGGCGAGGCGGGCAGCCGGGCACGTAGACGTCGACGGGCAGGAACTTGTCCACGCCCTGAACGACCGAGTAGATGTCGTACATACCGCCGGAGTTGGCGCAGGCGCCCATGGAGATCACCCACTTGGGTTCCAGCATCTGTTCGTACAGGCGCTGGATGACCGGGGCCATCTTCATGAAGGGGGTGCCGGCGATGACCATGAAGTCGGCCTGACGCGGCGAGGCCCGGATGACTTCGGCGCCGAAGCGGGCGATGTCGTGGGGCGCCGTGAAGGCGGTGGTCATTTCCACATAGCAGCAGGACAGGCCGAAGTTGTACGGCCACAGGGAGTTCTTACGCCCCCAATTGACCGCGCCCCGCAGGACATCTTCGAGCTTGCCCATGAAGATGCTGCGGTTGACCTGACTTTCGACGGGGTCGGCCACGGTTTCCCGCTGGCCGGCCGGATAGCGGTCTACTGCCGCATCGGGATCGATCCGGGTGAGATTGTATTGCATTGCCAAAGCCTCATTGTTTCGACTTCGCCTGCCGCTCGCGACGGCTCGCAGGCGCCCAATCGAGCGCTCCGATTCGCCACAGGTAGACAAGACCCGCCAACAGAATTGCTATGAAAATGGAGGCTTCCACGAAGCCGGCCCATCCCGATTCACGGATGGACACCGACCAGGCGAAGAGAAAGAGGGCTTCGACGTCGAAGATCACGAAGAGCATCGCGACCAGGTAGAACTTGGCAGAGAGACGAAGACGGGCACCCCCGGTGGGGACGATGCCGGACTCGAAGGGGTCGTTCTTGCTGCGGCCCACGGCTTTGCTGCCGAGCAGGCTCGAGACTCCGAGCATGAAGGCGATCAGACCAACCACGCCCAGGAGAAATACCGCGAAGCTCCAGTTGTGGGTCAGTAGGCTGATCGACTCAGACATGCTTTGAATCCTTAATTATTGGGTATCAGGCGCTATCAGTGCGACACGGTGTCGCAAGACAGACAGATTTTATGCTCTATCGATTCATTCTGTAAATTTATTGGTCCAAAAAGATTCTATTGGACTGCTTTGAATCAAACTAAACAGAACTTCCGGTTTATTTGAGAATGAATATAAGAATTATTCTCAAATAACTTCCTTCTGTTCCTGTGTCCTAGATTGCCAGCCGCGGCAGGAGTTCTGCCGTTCGCCGGTTTGCTAGTCGATGAGATCGGCGCGGATGCTCAGCTGACGGTCGTCACGGCCTTCGGTGGAGTAGTGGCGGACAAGGCCGCTCTGGTCGCCCTCGATCTGCTGCCGGAAGCCGCCCAGGTCCAGCCACTGGCCCAGGGGGCCGCTGATGCGGGTGGCGGCGCTCTGGGTCTGCACCGTGCCCGGACGCATGGCGGCGGCCCGGTCATCGACGCTGCTGATGTCCAGGTGCACCAGATTGCCGCTCAGGCGGGCGGTGACCTGAAAGCCCCGTTCGAGGCGGCGGTAATCGGTCTGGGCGTAGCTCTGACCATAGGGCGAGGTCTGGTAGGTGGTCACCGGGACGTCTTCACCGAAGCGGATGAAGGCGGGGTAGCCCTCGGTGACCTGGACGCGCTGGGCGCCATCCTCCTTCTGGTCGGTGCTGTCTTCGATGATGCGTACCTGGGGCGCACGCACGTCGCCGTTTACCGAATAACCCTGACTGGCGCCCGAGCTGCCGGCGCGGGTGGCCAGGGTGATGAGCAGGCGCCGCGGTTGGGTGTCCAGCTGGGCGAGCAGACTCTTGAGTTCGGCCAGCTTGGCCGGCTCGGCATTGACGATCAGCTGATTGCCGTAGACGTTGACCTTGCCTTCGCTGCCAAGGACGGCTTTCAAGGTAGGCAGCAGATCGTCGGCGGTGCGGTATTGCAGGGGTATGACCTCGGTACGAGGCGCCGCCCAGGCGGTGGTCGTCAGCAGCAACAGGAACGCCAGCAGACCTTTCACAGCACCATCCTCCGCAATTCCTGATCCGGCTGGCTGCTGGCCCAGAGGCGATCGAAGACCTGCTGCTGAACCTTGACGGCGGCGCGGTCGCCGTAGCGGACGAAGCCGGTGGGCGCACTGCCCGTGCGGCGCAGCAGGGCCTGGTCGTCGACGATGAGGCAGCTGCCTTCCGGGTGCTGATCGGCCGGTGGCCGCCGGATCAACAGATTGCTGGTCAGGCGTTGCGCCAGGGCGATGAGTCGGTGCCCCTGGCGCATGGCGAGGGCGCTGTCGTTGATGAGGATGCGGACCTGATGCCGCGGATGGCCCAGCAGCAGACGCTTGATCGCCGCCTCGACGGCGAGATTGTCGTAGAGCGGTGCTTCCAGGTCGGGCGTCTGGATGCTCAGCTGGCGGCTGGCTTGGCCGATGAGGCGGACACCGTGCTCACGCAGGGCGTCCAGGCCTTCGAGGCGCAGGGCGAGGTCCTGGCCGAGCTGGGGTTCGGGCAATCCGTCCAGGGTCAGATCGGTAAAGGACTCGTCCACGGCGGCTCCCCATCACTCGTCGTCGTCTTCTCCGGCGAAGATCAGGCTGCCCTGCTGGAGCAGTTCGCGGATCAGGCGCATGGCATCGTCGTCCTGCAGCCAGGGCGCGAGATTGGCCTCGTGCAGGACGTCCGCCGAGCATAGCAGGTCGAGCAGCGGTTGCAGCCGCATGGGAAGCAGGCGGCTCTGGCCGCTGGCGAAGACCATCACCTCGTCTTCCAGGCGACTCCAGGCGATGCGGCCGCTGGGGTTGCGCATCAGCAGGGCGCCTTCGTCGAGTTCCTTGCGCAGCTGCTTGGCGCTGAGGTTTTCTCCGGCGACGCGCTCCGGGTAGCGCGGCTCGGTCATGTGCTGGCCGAACCAGGCCAGCAGCAGGCGATCGTCGCTCAGGTGACGCTCCATCAGGCCGCGCAGCCGCTCGATGGCCTCGGGCGGAATCTCCGCCGGATGCTCGCTGGCCGGGGCGCAGCCGGCGTCGCTGTAGCGCTCGTCCTCGGGGATGAACTGGTTGAGGAAGTCGGTGAAGTGGGTGAGCACCTCGCCGGCACTGGGGGCGCGGAAGCCGATGGAGTAGGTCATGCACTCGTCTTCGGCGATGCCGTCGTGGGCCAGGCCCGGTGGCAGATAGAGCATGTCGCCCGGTTCCAGCACCCATTCGTCGGTCTGCTGGAAGTCGGCGAGGATCTTCAGCTCCAGGCCATCGATCAGCGGGCTGTCGGCGGTGCACGGCTGACCGATGCGCCAGCGACGGCGGCCATGGCCCTGCAGCAGGAAGACGTCATAGTGATCGTAGTGGGGGCCGACACCGCCACCGGGGGCGGCGTAGCTGATCATGACGTCGTCCACGCGCCAGCTGGGCAGGAAGCGGAAGGCCTCCAGCACCTCGGCCACCTCGGGGACGAACTGGTCGACCGATTGCACCAGCAGGGTCCAGTCGCGCTCGGGCAGGCTGGCGAAGGTGTCTTCCGGCAGCGGGCCGCGGCGCAGCTCCCAGGTGCGGTCCTGGCCGATGATCAGGCGGGATTCGATTTCCTCTTCCAGCGACAGGCCGGCCAGCTCGTCCGGTTCCAGGGGGCTCTGGAAATCCGGGATGGCCTGGCGGATCAGCAGGGGTTTCTGCTGCCAGTAGTCGCGGAGGAATTCACGGGCGGTCAGGCCGCCGAGCAGTTGCAGGGGTTGATCCGGGTTCATGCACACCTCGCGCAATGAAAAACGCCCGGCGAGGCCGGGCGTGAAAAAGAAGGCAGCCTCAGACCCGACGGGCCTGCTCGGCCGCATTACCGATATAGCCGGCCGGGGTCAGCTGGCGCAGTTCGGCCTTGGCGGCTTCAGGGATTTCCAGGCCGTCGATGAAGTCCTGCAGGGCGCTGGCGCTGATGCCCTTGCCGCGGGTCAGCTCCTTGAGCTTCTCGTAGGGGTTGGCCACGCCATAGCGGCGCATCACGGTCTGCACCGGCTCGGCCAGGACCTCCCAGCAGGCGTCCAGGTCTTCGGCGATGCGCGCGGCGTTGAGCTCCAGCTTGCCGATGCCCTTGAGGGTGGCTTCGTAGGCGATCACGCCGTGGGCCAGGCCGGTGCCCAGGTTGCGCAGCACGGTGGAATCGGTCAGGTCGCGCTGCCAGCGGGAGATCGGCAGCTTGCTGGCCAGGTGCTGGAGGATGGCGTTGGCGATGCCCAGGTTGCCTTCGGAGTTCTCGAAGTCGATGGGGTTGACCTTGTGCGGCATGGTCGAGGAGCCGATCTCGCCGGCCACGGTCTTCTGCTTGAAGTAGCCGAGGGAGATGTAGCCCCAGACGTCCCGATCGAAGTCGATCAGGATGGTGTTGAAGCGGGCGATGGCGTCGAACAGCTCGGCGATGTAGTCGTGCGGCTCGATCTGGGTGGTGTAGGGATTCAGGGTCAGGCCGAGGTCGTCTTCGATGAAGGTGCGCGCATTGGCCTCCCAGTCGACGTCCGGATAGGCGGACAGGTGGGCGTTGTAGTTGCCCACCGCGCCGTTGATCTTGCCCAGCGGGCGGATGGCGGCGATCTGCTCGATCTGGCGCTCCAGGCGATAGACCACGTTGGCCAGTTCCTTGCCCAGGCTGGTGGGGGAGGCGGGCTGGCCGTGGGTGCGCGAGAGCATGGGCACGTCGGCGAAGCGATGGGCCAGCACGCGGATCTCGCCGGCGATCTGGCGCATCAGCGGCAGCAGCACCTGGTCACGGCCTTCGCGCAGCATCAGCGCGTGGGACAGGTTGTTGATGTCCTCGGAGGTGCAGGCGAAGTGGATGAATTCACTCACCGCGGCCAGTTCCGGCAGGCCGGCGACCTCTTCCTTGAGCAGGTACTCGATGGCCTTGACGTCGTGGTTGGTGGTGCGCTCGATGTCCTTGACCCGCTGCGCCTGCTCGACGCTGAACTCGGTGGCCAGCTTGTCCAGCAGGGCATTGGCCTCGGCGGAGAAGGGCGCGACCTCGGGAATGCCCGCGTGGGCGGCCAGGCGCTGCAGCCAGCGGACCTCGACCTGGGCGCGGAAACGGATCAGGCCGAATTCGCTGAAGATGGGGCGCAGGGCGGCGGTCTTGCCGGCGTAACGGCCGTCGATGGGCGATACGGCGGTGAGCGAGGAGAGCTGCATGGGCATTCTCTTGGTAGCGGGGGAGAAAGGGGCGGAATTCTACACGCAAAGGCCGGGGCTTTAGTACCGCCGCCGGCCGGTCCGGGATCAGCCGTTGCGCAGGGGATAGAGGTTGTCGAGCAGCTTGCGGCGATTGAGCACCAGTTGCCAGCGGTGACCGCCGAGCTGGCGCCACAGGCGGGCCGAGCGAATGCCGGCCAGCAGCAGGGCACGCACTCGCGAGGCGGTTGCTGATTGCTGCAGGTAGCGCATCTCGCCGTGCACCTGGATGCGCTGCTTGAAGGTGCTCAGGGTGTCCTCGTAGAGACCCCCGCAGGCAGCGATGACGTTCTCGTGAGCGACCCCGAAGTGCTCGACCTGGGACTGGATCTGGGTGAGGCGCCGGCCGATGAGATCGAGCAGGTCGCCGCGCTTCTCCAGCTTGCGTTCCAGGGCGGTCATCGCCAGGGCGTAGCGCAAGGGCTCGCGCTGCAGGCTGTTGGGGTTGCGCTCCAGGGTGCTGGAGAGGGCGCCAAGGCCTTCGCGCAAGGGCGCGACCTGGCCGCCGTAGACCTCCAGGGTGCTGCCCGGATCGCGCACCAGCAGGCTGCCGAGCAGACAGGCGAGGGGTTCTTCCGCGACCTGGCCGGTGCGTGCCAGCTGGTCGACCAGCACGGCGGCCTGGAAGACACCGCCCAGGGCGATGAGTTGTTCCTGGGTGCGATTCATGCGGCGGGCGCCTCGGCGCAGGCGGGTTGATAATGTTCGATCACGCCGCCGCCCAGGCAGACGTCGCCGTCGTAGAAGACCACCGACTGACCGGGGGTCACGGCGCGCTGGGGTTCGTCGAAGACCACGCGGTAGCCGGCGCCCTGGCGCTCGATCCGGCAGGGCTGGTCCTGCTGGCGATAGCGGACCTTGGCGGTGAGGCGGCGCGGTTGGGCGAGCTCCAGCTCATTGACCCAGAACATCTCGCTGACGGTCAGGGCCTCGGCGAACAGCCAGGGATGGGCGTTGCCCTGGCCGACGATCAGCACGTTGCGGGTCAGGTCCTTGCTCAGCACGTACCAGGGATCGTCACCGGCGTCCTTCATGCCGCCGATGCCCAGGCCCTGGCGCTGGCCGATGGTGTGGTACATCAGGCCGTGGTGGCGGCCGATGACCTCGCCGGTGGTGGTCTCGATGTCGCCCGGCTGGGCCGGCAGGTACTGCTTGAGGAAGTCGCTGAAGCGACGCTCGCCGATGAAGCAGATGCCGGTCGAATCCTTCTTGCGCGCGGTGGCCAGGCCATGCAGCTCGGCGATGGCTCGGACCTCGGGCTTTTCCAGTTCGCCCACCGGGAAGAGGGTGCGCGCCAGCTGCTCGCCACCCACGGCGTGGAGGAAATAGCTCTGGTCCTTGTTGGCGTCCAGCCCCTTGAGCAGCAGGGTCTGGCCGTCGACGTCGCGACGGCGCACATAGTGGCCGGTGGCGATCAGGTCGGCGCCCAGGGCCAGGGCATAGTCGAGGAAGGCCTTGAACTTGATCTCGCGGTTGCAGAGGATGTCCGGATTCGGCGTCCGGCCGGCCTTGTATTCGGCGAGGAAGTGCTCGAAGACGTGATCCCAGTACTCGGCGGCGAAGTTGGCCGTGTGCAGCTTGATGCCGATGCGGTCGCAGACCGCCTGGGCATCGGCGAGGTCTTCCTTGGCCGTGCAGTACTCGGTGCCGTCATCCTCGTCCCAGTTCTTCATGAACAGGCCCTCGACCTGATAGCCCTGCTCCTTGAGCAAGAGGGCCGAGACCGAGGAATCCACTCCGCCGGACATGCCGACGATGACGCGGGTGCCGTTCACTTCAAAAACCTCTCATATCTACGATCATCGACAGGGGATAGCGGTGCCCGTCCAGGTACTTCTCGATGGCGTCCAGGACCAGGGGGCTGCGCAGCCGGGCCTGCTCGGCGCGGATCTCGTCGAGGGTCAGCCACACCGCGCGGGTGATGTCGGCGTCCAGGGCGCGCTCCGGCTGGTGGGCCAGGGGGCGGGCATGGAAGGCCGTGCGATAGTAGGTGACGCCATTGGCCGGGGCGACATAGAGGCCGATGCCGATCACGCCCAGGATCTCCACCTGCCAGGCGGTTTCTTCCAGGGTTTCGCGCCGCGCCGCCTCGATCAGGCTCTCGCCCGGCTCCAGGTGCCCGGCCGGCTGGTTGAGCACCAGGCGACCCTGCTTCTCCTCTTCCACCAGCAGGAAGCGACCGGCGTCTTCCACCACGGTGGCCACGGTGACGTGGGCGTGCCAATCCATCTCGGACTCCGCTATCGGTAATCGCGCAGTATACGCCTTAAGCTTTGCGTGCCCCAAATGCAGCGAACCCCGGCCGGGGCCGGGGTTCGCTGTGATCACCCATTCAGGCTGCGGACGCAGCCCTCAGGATCAGCCCTTGAGCCGTTCCAGGGCGGCGTTGAGCGTGGCGCTCGGACGCATGGCCTGGCGGGTCTTGGCCTGGTCGGGGTGGTAGTAGCCACCGATGTCCACGGCCTGGCCCTGAACGTCATTCAGCTCGGCGACCACCTTGGCTTCGTCGGCGGTCAGCGACTTGGCCACCGGCTCGAACTGGGCCTTGAGCTGGGCGTCTTCGCTCTGCTCGGCCAGGGCCTGGATCCAGTACAGCGCCAGGTAGAAGTGGCTGCCGCGGTTGTCCAGTTCACCGGCCTTGCGCGACGGCGACTTGTTGCTGTCGAGGAACTTGCCGTTGGCCTGATCCAGGGTCTTGGCCAGGATCTTGGCCTTGGCGTTGCCGGTGGTCTCGCCCAGGTGGTTCAGGGATTCGGCCAGGGCCAGGAACTCGCCCAGGGAATCCCAGCGCAGGTGGTTTTCCTGCACGAACTGCTGGACGTGCTTGGGCGCGGAGCCGCCGGCACCGGTCTCGAACAGGCCGCCGCCGTTCATCAGCGGGACGATGGACAGCATCTTGGCGCTGGTGCCCAGTTCCATGATGGGGAAGAGGTCGGTCAGGTAGTCGCGCAGGACGTTACCGGTTACCGAGATGGTGTCCTCGCCCTTGCGGATGCGCTCCAGGGACACGCGGGTGGCTTCCTCGGGCGCCAGGACACGGATGTCCAGACCGTTGGTGTCGTGGTCCTTGAGGTAGCGCTCGACCTTGGCGATGACCTGGGCGTCGTGGGCGCGGTTCTGGTCCAGCCAGAAGATGGCCGGGGTGTTGCTGGCACGAGCGCGGTTGACGGCCAGTTTGACCCAGTCCTGGATCGGCGCGTCCTTGGTCTGGCACATGCGCCAGATGTCACCGGCCTCGACCGGATGCTCGAAGACCACCTTGCCCTGGTCGTCGGTCACGCGCACGGTGCCGTCGGTGGGGATCTGGAAGGTCTTGTCGTGGGAGCCGTATTCCTCGGCCTTCTGCGCCATCAGACCGACGTTGGGCACGCTGCCCATGGTGCTGGGGTTGAAGGCGCCGTGCTGCTTGCAGTCCTCGATCACCACCTGGTAGACGCCGGCATAGCAGCGGTCGGGGATGATGGCCTTGGTGTCCTGCAGGTTGCCTTCGGCGTTCCACATCTTGCCGGAGTCACGGATCATGGCCGGCATGGAGGCGTCGACGATGACATCGCTCGGCACGTGCAGGTTGGTTATGCCCTTGTCGGAATTGACCATGGCCAGGGCCGGACGCTGGGCGTACTGGGCGTCGAAATCGGCCTTGATGGCGGCCTGGGTGGCTTCCGGCAGGCTGGACAGGCGGGCGTAGAGGTCGCCGATGCCGTTGTTGCGATCGAAGCCGGCTTCTTTCAGGGCGGCTTCGTGCTTGGCCAGGACGTCCTTGTAGAACTCGCCGACGATGATGCCGAACATGATGGGGTCGGAGACCTTCATCATGGTGGCCTTCAGGTGCACGGAGAACAGCACGCCCTGGGCCTTGGCGTCTTCGATCTGGGCGGCGATGAAGCTCTGCAGAGCCTTGCGGCTCATGGTCGAGGCGTCGACGATCTCGCCGGCCTTGACCGCGGTCTTCTCTTTCAGGACCTTGCTGCTGCCGTCCTTGCCGATCAGTTCGATCTTCAGGCTGCCGGCGTTCTCGATGGTGGCCGAGCGCTCGCTGCCATAGAAGTCATGGTTGTCCATGTGGGCGACGTGGGACTTGGAGTCGGCGCTCCAGGCACCCATGCGATGGGGGTGCTTGCGGGCGTAGTTCTTGACCGACAGCGGCGCGCGGCGGTCGGAGTTGCCTTCGCGCAGGACCGGGTTCACGGCGCTGCCCTTGACCTTGTCGTAACGCGCCTTGACGTCCTTTTCCTTGTCGTCCTTGGGCTCGTCCGGATAGTCCGGCAGGGCGTAGCCCTGACCCTGCAGTTCCTTGATCGCCGCCTTGAGCTGCGGGACCGAGGCGCTGATGTTGGGCAGCTTGATGATGTTGGCTTCGGGAGTGGTGGCCAGTTCGCCGAGTTCGGCGAGGTGGTCGGAGATGCGCTGCTCTTCCTTCAGGTACTCGGGGAAGAGGGCGATGATGCGGCCGGCAAGGGAGATGTCACGGGTTTCGAGGGCGACGCCGGAGGAGGCGGTGATGGCCTCGACGATGGGTAGCAGCGAATAGGTCGCCAGGGCGGGCGCTTCGTCGGTCAGGGTGTAGATGATCTTCGACGTGGTGGACATGTCTTGCTTTAACTCCTCTTTATCACAGCTGTGGCGCGAAGCCGGGCGAGCGAGGATCGACCCTTGAGTCGATAGACGCCCCAAGAAGGCGTTATCGGGCCGCGCGACAGGCGCGGCGGCGATGGACGTGCGATGCGACAAAGCGTCGCTGCGGAAATTGCGGGATCGGCCGATACAGCCAGCGGAACCGGCAGGGCCTGCAGCGACCCGTCAGTCGGCGGAGTATATCAGCGCGGCGCCTGGCGTGCATTCGTACTGCCGCGGCCTGGCTGTGGGCAGATGTTGCGGCTGTGACGGGTCTGGTAGAAGCGCACAGCTGCATCGAGCAACCAGGTCAAGAGGCTTGACCATTCGACGGCTGGCGCTGCACGGCAGTTGCTTAAGGGACTAAACTATTGCCCCTCTTAATCTGATGAGGTCGTTATGAAAACCAAGGACAATGCGTCCAAGAGTCGTTCCTGGGCTATCGTCGGGCTGGAAACGCTCGTGATCGTCGCCCTGTCGCTGTACGTCGCCTTCGGCGCCGGGCTGTTCATCAAGCACCACTGCTGGGACATCCTGACCCCGCAGCAGCAAGACCAGATCCTCGAGCAGATGAGCCGCAGTGCTCAGGAAAATACCCTGCTCACCTGATTCGCCTTCGCTCGAATCCCTTCCTTTCAAACAATAAAAATCCTTCTTTTTTCTCCCGCGCACTCCCTGGGTGTCGAGGGGGCCTCGTCACGTCCGCAGTTCTAGCAGACCAGGTGTTTGGCTGGACTCACGGGGGCGGTGGGGGTGGCCTTGGGCAGCACGCTGGGCGAGGAGGTCGCCACGGGTCTGGCGCGACGTGCCAGGCGCAGCATGGCCCAGAGTATGGCCAGCGCCAGGGCCAGCCAGCCCAGAATCAGAAGAAGGATGTAGGTCGCAGGAGTCATTGACGTTCACCGTACGGCTGTCTCGGAAAGGTGTCTCTGCTGGGACACATTTCACTAGACTCGTCAATAGCTATCCTGTTCAGGCTTTCCCGACGAGGGGTCCGACCGGGCGCCGCCGATGCGGCGCCCGGTCGGCGCGGATCACAGGAACAGGTGCGCCAGCCAGAACAGGCCGGCGGAGAGGGCCATGGAGGCCGGCAGCGTCAGGACCCAGGCCATCAGGATGTTGCGCACCGTGCTGCCCTGCAGGCCGCTGCGATTGGCGACCATGGTGCCGGCCACGCCCGAGGACAGCACGTGGGTGGTGGAGACGGGCAGGGCGAAGACGTTGGCCATGCCGATGGCGGCCACAGCCGTCACCTGGGCGCTGACGCCCTGGGCATAGGTCATGCCCTGGCGCCCGATCTTCTCGCCGACGGTCAGCACCACCCGGCGCCAGCCGACCATGGTGCCGATGCCCAGGGCCAGGGCGACCGCGATGATGACCCAGAAGGGCGCGTATTCGGTGGTGCTGGTGAGATCCTTGCGCAGGCGGCTCAGGTCGTCGCGATCGCGCGCGGTCAACACCGGCAGCTTGCTCACCTTCTTGGCGGTGTCGTCCAGGCACAGCAGGTAGCGGCGCACCTGCTGGCGATGGTCGTCGCTCATGGCGCGGTAG